>FUWD013389582.1_pt2 | contig 16686 bp, 40 predicted proteins | sample 1063281 | NCBI WGS metagenome assembly FUWD01 (sample SAMEA79048168, study PRJEB19326) | metagenome | biome: marine | reverse complement strand
AAGAACAGGTGAACAAACATTCTTGTTTGACCATACATCGCCAACATCGTACATGTACGGTAGCGATGATGCTGGTGATGATCTTATTATACTTGCAAATAGCAGCGATGATTGCTCTTCAATATCATTGTTTGGAGATGTTGGAATTAAGTTTGAGATCAAAGCGACATCAGTATTTGAGGTTGCAACGTGCTCGGATGAAATACTATTTGAAATAGATAGTTCTGCTGGCGATCATCATATGGACTTCCACTGTCTTGAAGCAGATAACTTTGTACTAGAAAATAGAACAGATGACCCCTCTAGCCCCACAGATCAAGGGAGAATCTGGTTTCGTGCAGACCTAGTATAATGATAACATGAATCATGCTGAATATCAAAAACAATGGTATCATTCTCATCCAGGATATTATACAAAATATAGGAATGAAAGGTATTTAAAAAATAGAATGGCAATTTTGAAACAGCAAAAAGGATATAATCAATCCGAAAAAGGAAAGGTTGTACATAAAAAAGCATATTTGAAATATGCCCATTCGAAAAAAGGGCAAAAGAAAATTAAAGAGTGGACATCAAAACATAAATCAGAATCAAATGCTAAATATTATCAAAAGAATAAAGAGAAATGCAAAATTAAATGTTCGGCATATAAAAAAACAGATAAGGGTAAAATGACAGTTAGTAAAATGATGGCAAAACGAAAACGTAATTTGGGATTTATATCATTGTTCGATAACCCATTCGATAAATCAGAATTAATAGATTGGCATCATGTTAATAACGATGACGTTGTTGCGTTACCAAGGGATTTACATAGACATTTTCAAGGTAAATTCCATAGAGAAAATTTAATATACATAATAAAACAAATATATATGATGGAGATGATGTAAAATGAGTAAAATAAGTGAAGCAAAAATAAAAATATTAGAAGAAATAAAGTCAAAGGAATTTGTAATAGATGTACAATTTGATGATAGTATATCTGATGATAAGCCATTGGGGTGGAAGTTTTTTAGATTAAATATCTTCCATAAAAATGATGATGGTGAAGCCACGTTTTCTGGTAAAGGTGTATATATCAATACATTAACTGGTGAATTTTTCTTACATAGTGGTGGAGTTAACAGTAAGGCATTAGAACCTAAAGAAGTTATCATAGAACCAGTAGTGGAAGGGTGAAAGACATCTGGGCTGATGTTAATTACGGTTATAAAAAGAAAATAACCCTTGAAAACGCAAAAGTTGATGGAGATGAAGTTGATTTCCCAGTTTTTGTGGGTGTGACTGATGCAAATCTAGCCGATGAGGCGAATGGTGGACATGTTAAATCTGCTAGTGGTTACGATATAGTTTTTTATAATTCTGCCGAAGATACATTACTCAAACATGAGATTGAATTATATACAAATACAAATGGTAAATTATGTTTTTGGGTTAAGATACCATCAATAAGTAGTACACCCCCATCAACATATATTTATGCTTATTATGGAAAAGTAGGTGTTGTTGCCGATCCCTCATCTACCGACACTTGGAATGCAGATTACATATCTGTTTATCACTTCGTTGATAATACGGATAGTACAAGTAACGCTAAAACTTTAACAGAAAACAATGGAATAAGCTATGCAAATAGTGAGTTAGGTCGTGGTGCTGATTTAAATGGTACTGATGATTGTTTTTCACGTGCATCTGGTTCTGGATGGTTCACTACAGAAGATGACATCACAGTTATTTCCTATGTTGATACACCAGCAAGTGTGTCAGAAAGCAAAAAAATATTCAAACAAGCGAGTACTTCTGCTTCAACGATAATCTTTCCTATATCACATCCGCCAGATGAATTGAATGCGTATGTACGTAGATCAGCAAATACAGTATACCCAGGAACAGGTAACGATGATGTGGATGGCAATTATCACTTGTTCGCATATAGAAGTGTTAGAAACGATAAAGTATATCTTCATAAAGATGACGATGCAGCAGTAACCGCAAATGAACTTGATAATGTTGCATTTTCATTAGGTGCAACTGATAGAAATTTCGTTGGTTGTGATTCAATTGGTGGTCAAACGTGGGAAGGCATAATGGATGAGGTTCAATTGATTGGTGCTGATGTTGGTGCAAATTGGATAACTACATCATATAATTCAATGTCTGATCCTGGTAATTTTTTAACATGGGGTGCAGAAGAATCACAGAGTACCGATGTAGATGTTAGTGCTGGTATAAAAGTATGGGATGGTACTGCTGACATAGAACTCGTAAAGGATAATACCTCACCAGTAAAAGTATTTGATGGTACTGATGTTATAGGAGTAAAGCTTGTTGCCACCGATGATGGTGATGCAAGTGCAATTCGTATACGTCTTGATGGTAGTACAACAAAAGCATTTAAAAAGAAAACATAAGGAGATAGAAGAATGGTAACAATAGAAATAAAACCAGAAGAAGTAAAGGCTTTAGATGAAGAACTATACAACAAAGCAATGTGCTCAATCCAAAGTGGATTAGTACTTGGATTGCTTAGAGCTAAAATTCAAGAAGCATTTAATGCCGAACTTAAAAAACTACAAAAAGCAAAAGCAAAGGAGATACTCGATGTCAAAAAGAAAGCTTAGTATTGATGATGCAGTTAAAGAAATAACAAAGCTGGCAAAAGAATTTAAGGAACGTAATGGGAACTCCTCATTACGTATACCAAACAAGGACTTCAACCTATGGTTAGTTAACTCAATGATTAGACAGAACGGTAGAATTGATAAGCTAGAAGTAACAACTAAAGTTTTGCTAGCCTTATTCTGTGGTATAGTAATTAGATTAGTTGTAATTTAAGGGAGACAAAAGGATATGAAAAAATTTATAAAGTCAAAAACACTATGGATAAATGTTATAGCTATCGGTGCGATCATTGCTCAGTGTGAGTTTGGATTCATTGTAACACCTGAATCTCAAATCATAGTATTGAGTGCTGTTAATTTCATACTGAGGGTGATTACTAACGAGGAGTTGAAATAATGTGTGCTGGTTGTATTATCGCACTAGTATTCTGTTCTGGATTGATAACAATCAGCATAATACTAGGATTATGTTCTGGATTGATAACAATCAGCATAATTGACCTATATCGCAGGCTAATTCAGTTTTTAAGCAAATAATGAAAAATAGGTTCAATTTAAAGCATCAAGGAAGCACATGCCTATCTCCCAGGTGATAACTATCCAGTTATACTTGATGTGCTTCTTTGATGTGTTTCTGTTCGTTCTAAGTGATTAGGTCTATTTACAGTATTTTTTGTAAAAAGTCCAGGGTACTAGCTTAAAAGCACTGAGTATCCAAAAGAACCACCTGAATGTTTTAAAAAATCTATGGTATGTCTTAAAATCATAGTGTGTTTTTATGTGACCTGTTATCAATGAGCTAACATTGATTCGTAACTCATTTTCAACTCTATTTACCAGTTTCTTATTGATTGGTACTTCTTTTTCTAGTTCAGCTATTGCATTCTGTCTTGTCATGTTACCTGAACGTACAAGTGCAGCGTACTCAATTTTTCTTCGATCAGTTTCAAACTTACGTGGAAACATTACATTACCAAGGAACGCTGTGTACTCATTGTCTAGGTGATGTCCACCGTACCACTTAAAATCATAGAGATCACTAAGTACCTTTATCATAGTCTCTTTTTTAATGTCAACATGGTACAGTGGTCTAATGTGCTTGATTCTTTTTATTACAATCCAGTACAGCCACTTACGTAACCATAGGTTAGGCATATTCTTTGTTGCGTTTGGTATCCTACCGTATTTTTCATGTACATCTTTAATGTACCTTGCATCCATGTAGCACCATGATAGAGGACATATACCCTCTGTTCTAAAGTTGTGACCGTTCAGTATGTACTTCACATTATACTTATTGGCAACCTCATACACTGCTGCTGTTGCAGCCATGTCGTATGATATGTCACAGTCTTGAGAACCAGAGGATAAGAATGCTCTGTTAATATCATTTACAAGGTTCTTATTAAATTTCCAGTGTACTGCATCAAATGGTATGTGCTCGTGTAGTTTTTTCATGTTATCTTCTGCGATCTTACCGTTCCATCCGTTATCATAGTGGACCGCTAGTATTCGTAGTCCAAGTAGGCTTGCCATGTGTATTAGGTACGTAGAATCACATCCACCACTGTATCCTATGACAACATCGTAGTTACTCTTTCGTTGTTTTTTTCTTATTTTTTCTCCCATTTTGACAAGTTCATCGTATCCTTCCATACCACCTGGATACTGCTTGCATAGGTTTTCGTATATTTTACAGAAGTTACATATGCCATCATCATCTAGTGTAACATCATCTATGTCGTCTGTCAGTGTACACTTTTTACATCTCATTTTTATTTCTCCATTTTTCTACAAAAAAGGTAGAATGCAATAGCAAAGTATGCCATTGCTAGTGTTAGTACAAGAATGGCTGCACCTATTTCTTCTATCATTTTTCACCTGTTATATACTTTCGCCATAGACGGTTATTTGAGTTAAGACAGTGCTTACCGCTTATTGGTGTGTCTATTCTATTACCCCTACGATATACTCTTTTCCATCCATCTGATTTACTCATTAGATTTTCAAAGTACGCAATGCTCTCTTTCCAGTTTAGCTTTGCATCACCGTCTGCTAGTTCTTTCAGTGTACCAAAGAACTTTACCATCGTCTTACAGTACTCCGTGCCTGCTATCTTGTTGAACTCTGATGATTCGGGTGTATCACACAAATATGTGATTACCCCAAATCGTTCAATGTAATCGCATGCTTCGTTACCCTCTTTTTCATTCAGTGCACCAACAAACATATCGTACTTTCTGATGTCTGCTTCAGTGTTTGGGTGTCTACAGTTTACTGATGCATGAACTACCGTACATCGTTTTATCTTCATATCAGCATCACAGAATATTGCATAGAGCTTTCTCGTTGTACCTATAGCACATGTAGTATGTATAATTATAATGTCTGGTGCATATTCGATTACGTAGTCTACCACCGTGTCTATAAACTTATCAGTATATGGTATACAAACGTGCATCACTGTTCGATCTGCTTCTTTAGCTTCATTACCATCTGTAGATAAAAATATATTCTCTTCTATCCCTAGAGTACCTTTGAATATTTTAAAGATTGCACTACCTATTTCTCCTCGATGTCCTACAACTATTCTTTTTTCCATTATGTAACAACTCCCATTACTTTAATAACTCCTTGTATGCATCAAGCATTCGCTTTGCATCTAACTCCCAATTGTACTCTTTTTTTGCTGCTTTAAGTCCGTTCTTTCCGTACTGCACACGAAGCTCTGGTTCTTGCAGTAGATACTCTAGTCCAACACGCAATCCAGCCCTACAGTGCTCAATAACTAAACCGCAGTTGTTTTGAACTGTAACACGACCAGCATAGCTACCCCTAGATGTGATAACTGGTCTACCTGCAACCATAGCTTCGAGTTGCTTATTGGCAATAGCACGACCATTATTGTACTGTTCAGGGTCTAGCATACATAGTACAACATCGCACTGTCTTGTTATTGGAACAACAGACATGCAGTTGATTTGACCTATGAACTCGGAGTGCTTTACTTTCTTACACTCAGCTATAACACTATGATAGTACGGGTCACTTTGTGGACACCCACCTATGTAAAATTTTACACGACCGTTCATCTTTTCTACGACACCTATTGCTTCAAGTACATACCGTGGTTGTGATATTGTACCGAGAAACAGTAGATTAAGTGGCTCTGTATCATTATCACACTGTTTATATTTTTTGTAGATCAGTGGTCTGCTATTCCTAACCAAGCTTATCGGTGTTTTCTTATTAAACTTTCTAACCCACTCGTGTGTTATTTTTTCCATTATAAAAATCCAATCTGCGTACTTCTGCATTTGCTTTTCTTTTTTCATATAGTACTCCTTAACAACATCACTGAACCCACGACCTGCCATCTCTGCGTACATTTCTCTCATGTCGTATACTATCTTGCACTGATACTTTGATTTTATTCTTATGGCAAGTGGCATGGTATCAAGATTATGTGCATGAACGACATCAATCTTTGGAACATTTTTTACTATGAACTTGTACATCAAGTACAAGGTTAGGATGTTTCTAAGTGGTGCAAGTACCTTTACTTTTGTAGCAGCACCCATTGTTTTTGATATCAGGTCATTCTCTGATTCGTGATAGTGTACTGTATCATCTTTGTGTAATAACCATATGTTTAACCCATCTTCGAATCGAATGAACAACTGATACACATCATAGCCTGCATCCTCTAGTGTTTTCTTTTGAAGAACCATTCTAAGATCATAGCTAGGCTTATCGTTATTTCTAATCATCAATACTGTTTTCAAGTTTACCATCTCCATTAACAAAGTTACCTATACTTTTAATTGCATTATTATCTGTTACGAATATCCAATCAGAACGTCTACACACCTGTCTATCGAGCCAAAGATACCACTCGTATACTACACCCTTAAAGTTTTGTGAATCCATCTGTGCATAGTACTCTCTCATGTCGTATATGATCTTGCACTTGAAGTGTTTTTTAAGCTTTAATCCTAATGATAGAGTGTCGAAGTTGTAGGCGTGAATCATATCAATATCCTTATCTAGCAGGCTAAGTACAGCCTTATACTCCATGTGATTTTTAAGGTACTTTTTAACCAGTATGGTATAAAAGTAGTTCTCCATGTATACACCATAAAGATATGAAATATTATCTTCTTGTGACCATGTTGTTTCTTTACCATCATGCACCATGAGTATTTGCAACCCGTTAATATAGTTGAAAAACAACTGATACACATCATAGCCTGCTTCTTCAAGTGATTGTGCTTGTAGTTTCATTCGCAGATCACACGCTGGTGAATCATTACGTCTAATCATCAGTACTGTTTTCAGTTTTCATCACCAAAGTTCCACTTGTTTCTTCTTAGGTACTTTGCAGGTGTACCAGCCCATATCTCATAGCTTTTAATGTTCTTTAGGACAACGCTGTTCATTCCTATCAGGTTGCCGTTACCTATCTTTACGTTTGGTCGTATACCAACACCGATGCCAATAAAGTTATTCTTACCAATGCTAACCTTACCACCGATTACAGTACCAGCAACGACAAGCGTGTTCTCCCCTATGAATACATCATGTGCAACGTGAACCAAGTTGTCTATCTTAACACCCCTACGTATAACTGTGTTACCGTACAGTCCTCGATCAATACATACGTTGCTGTGTATCTCAACATTATCATGTAAAACAACAGTCCCTTTATGTTTTTTAAGGTGAGCAGTGCCATTCTCATCTCTCTTATAGTTGAAACCATCGAACCCTATTGAACAGTTCGGACCTATCACTACGTTTTTTCCAATAACTACATCGGGATGTACTCTAGCTGACTGATGAATACCATAGTCTGTTACACCCATTCTTACTTCTAGTTCTTCTTTAGTATATTTTTTCATTTACATCACACCATATTTTAAAGTTCATTAGTCTATGTTCAAATAGAACAGATGACTTAAGTAAACCAAGAGCCTTATCTTTTTTTAGTATACCAAGTTCGGATAGTGTACTAACAAATGCAGGTAGTGTTTCTATGTAGTCGCTGAACAGTTCTTTGATGTTCCTCATTGATTCACTTGGGTCTACAAACCGCCAGTTTGGTAGATTTTTAGGTAGTCGTGCATACAACCACATGTGCTTTGAGTATGGTACAGCAAGTGGAAAACCACCATACGAACTGTACGGTAATAGCCACATTGTTTTGTTAACCTTGCTCATCATTTGTTGAGTTAGTGAAATACCCACCCTTTGACTATAGGGTAGTTCAAATGTTGTATCTATTAGATACTGATCGAATACTGGTGCTTCATTTATTCCAAGACTATCTGTTACATCATAGTCAATTGTCACACCACTGTTAATTTCATTTACCCATAGTTCTTCAAGTGATAGGTCGTAGTTTTCTGTTGCGTACTCAATGTATACTCTCTTTGAGTTGACACAGCTAGGTATAAATGCGTTATGACTTTCAAGTATATAGAACCAGGGATACTTAGGGTACTGAAAGCAGCAGTGTGAATCAAATAGATAGTTAGCAGTATAGCCGTTAATCACAAGATCAAATTGCTTAAGGTAATCACGATAGTGGTACTGATTTATACGATTATGAAAGAACCTAAGACCGTGGTTTCTTTTTATTATTTCACGGGCTGCTTCCATAGTAAATCCTTCTTTAGCGTTAGTAAATGAATCAAGTGGTACTTTTAGTGATCTTGCGACAAGCTTTGCAACACGTACATCGAGACACTTGCCATCACCGTATACTACAGCAGAGAAGTCTATGTTGTACTTTTTTAGTATCGCTGCGATCAACCTGGAATCCTTACCACCGCTTAGTTCCAGTAGAATGTTCTTCTTACCCCTACATTGTGTCAGAATAGTGTTTTCAAATGCTTGTAGTACTGCATCAACTGATGATTTAAAGTTGGTGTTGTTGTACTTCATTGCTGATGTTAGTTTAAAGTCTACACCTTCTTTAAATGTAGCGTTGTTCATTGTAGTTCCAATAGTGAGGTACTCTTCAACTGCTTTCCAGTTTATTTTTTGACTAAGCATTAGCGTAACTCCATGCATTTATAATTTCTGTATTTCCTTGATATGATTTAGATTCTATCAGCAGCAGTGTACCGTTGCTAATACCATAGCAATCAATGGTAACTCTTGCATCCTTATCTGTAATTGTGATACCGTTCAACCATGCTGTTGTTATCATTCCACATCACCATTCTCTACTATCTTTGTATCCTCATATGGTACTTCCAATCTCCTGTATATTTCCTTCAAGCTCTGCTGACAGTCACCCTCAAATGCAGCGTAATCACCGTATCTTTTGCACATCTTCTTTGCCAATCTAAACAGTACATAGTTTAGGTTGCCAGTAATTCCAAGTGTTTTAAGTTCAGCAGCAAGATTGTCTATAATCCAATCAAGTCTTTCACGTTTCTCTTTTGGTATGTATGGCATTAGTAGACCTCTATTGTATCCTCTTTGAGTGTTATTTTTATTTCTAGTCCCTGGAATGATACAATACTATTGTATCTTAGTTTCATATACTCGTTAATATCTATAAGTTCTTTGAACCATATTGCGTACTCTTGACTAAGAATTAGTAGGTGCGGATAATAACCAGTTTCTTCATATAACTCCCGTATCTTGTCGTATATTCTAGTTAGGAGTTCTTCTGGTACTTTTAAGTCTATTCCAATAGTGTATAGTTTATCATCTTTCATGCTGGTAACTTCTTTTTTTGCATCTATTATTTTCATTAGTAGTCACCTAGCATTTTCTTTAGTCTTTCAAGCTTTTCATTCTTCATCTTATCAAACGGCTGGTTCTTAAGTACCTGTCGCATTTGTTCGCACATTATTTCAACATCAACAACCTCATATGCTATAAGTATTTCAGTCATTGCACGGTGCTTATCTGTCTTAGCACGCTTTGCCTTCTGAATAGCTTTAATCAACTCTGAGCACTCTTCAACAACCATATCAAGCTGTGCAAGTACACCCCACGATTTAATTGCTCGTTGGTATAGGTTAACTTTTTCTAGTGGTTTCATTCTTTAACTCTCCAAGCTTTAAATACTAAAGGTTTTTTGTTCCTCATATCTATAACTAAGAAATTATAATCTACCTGCATTAATAATTCTTTTGATATTAAATCTTTTATTTCTTCTTTGTTCATTTTTTCAACCCATAATGTTTAGCAAAGTATTTTTCTAATGTTTTTCTGCTGGTAAATACAATTCTAGCGTGTTGTTTTATCCAAGGATGCCCTGCCCATTTCTTTGTGATGACGTAGACGGGTATTCTAAGCACTCTAGCAGCATAAAATATCTCCATAGGTGTTCCTATTCTAACATCATGTGCGAATGCTATGATACCATCACTTTGTCTAATCTTTTTTAGGTCATCTTCGACAATATCATATGAACTTCTCGATGATAGATAGTCACGTTGTTTTCTGCCACCTTCTTTCAAATTGTCCAATGTTTCCATTTCACTTGCCCTATCTGGATTATCATAAAATGGATTATCCAAATTTACGTTGTATTTGCCCTCTATCTTTAATTCCCATTTTCTTAATGTTTTTCTAGTTAGGAAATTATGTGCTAAATAGAGGGTTTTAATTTCGCATTTTCTTTTCATTTAATTACCTCTTATATTTCAACAACAAACGTAATATCATTATAGTTACTATCATTTCAATACCAACAACTGCAAATGATAGCAACAAATTGGTCATTGAAAAACATATTAATGAGCAAAGTATTGCTAATATTTTAAGTTTGTAATGTGTCATGCTTATTGCTTTTGTGTGATGAGTTGTATGTATTTTATGAAATTGTTTTAATGTTGCAATGAGAAAGAAAGTCATCGCCATCATTCCAAATATATCAGCTATTGGTATCATAGGTAACGATCCCCTTTCGATTCAAGATATTTTTTCCAGTTGCAGTTTCGGCACAACACTTGAAAATCTTGTGGATAATTTTTACTTTTTACCCATTCGTATATGCTTCTATGATAACCAAGTTCCTTTCTAAGGATACAACCATCATTTTTTAGATGATCCAAATCCAAACAGTCAATATCATCGTGACCACAATTGGAACACATCATAGCACCATCCGAATAGATTTGCAATGCTATTATTTTTAAATGCAGTCTATAAAGCTGTTTATTTCTTTTTGCTTTATCTGTTCTAATATATTTATGGTCTGATTGTTTTTTTGATTTAATTCCATTTGGTGTTTGCTGATATTTTTTCATTTTTTGCAGCACGTTATCTCTATTATTCCAATAGTATTTTTTTGATCGTTTCCTATTTTTAATCGTAGTTTTTTCATTCATATTACACCTTAAAGATACCTATTACCATCATCAGGTAATACAGTTAGTATTCTTTTGTACTTATTTTTTATAACAGTTGAAGCATAGTAGTTTGCACCGCTAGATATTCCACAGTGTATACCGTGCTTTTGTGCTAACCACCTTGCAGTTTCAATAGCCTTTTCTTTGGTGACTAGGATACTGTTTATTTGCAAACCTCTAGGTATAAGAGAAAGTTTAACTCCATCACAAATACCCTCGATATTTTCACCGTAAAGAACTTGAATGGTGAATACCTCTGCGTGAGGAAATACACTGTGCAATCCCATAAGTGTTCCACCTGTTCCAACACCAGCTACTATTGCATCAAATCCAGTTATACGACCATGACTATTAAATGCCTCACTTGCCATGTTGATTTGTGCCTTTAGATTGTTTTTGTTATTAAACTGGTCAAGATAGTGATGATTTTTACCACTACACCACACCTTCGCACTGTCAACACACTCTGTAATTGTATCGTACACATCGTATACCTTAGCACCGTATGCTTTCATCATCTCCACTTTAACCCTACTTGTACTCATTGGTGTGCATATCTTGCACTTTAAACCAAGTGTTGCACATACCATAGCTATTGATACACCTGTATTCCCACTTGTCGCTTCAACTATTGTAGTACGACTATTGCAATTATTGTTGTTGTCATAATCAAGTATCATTGCTTTTGCTACTCTATCCTTAATACTTCCACTTGGGTTGAACATCTCTAACTTGAAGTAAATATTGTCTATGTTCATAAGCGGAGTATTTCCTATTTTGTTTAGTATGTTCATAACATCACTCCTTTATAAAATGTATCATGGTAAAATGGATCAAGTTTTGTACATCTTCCACAGTCACATATGAAACCGCAAGAACCCTCTGTCCATGCTTCCTTGTAAATGTACATTACTTTATTTAACCTTCTGCATATTATATATCCAGAATGTTTTTTTGGATTCAATTTTGGTGCTTTCAATTCCGTCATTATACAACTCCTTTTTCTTTTATTGTGTACATAGTGCGAGATACAGGAATTGAACCTGTCCTTCCCCATTGGATATGGAGTATATCTCCCTTGATATTTCTCCCGCAAAAATAAAGTTAGGGGATGAACCCTAAAATTACTCACGATCTACTTCGATCTTGTATGTGTATGATTCACCACGTTTTCCTTTTACCATACCAAGGAATGTGATTCGTACTTTGTTGCCTATTATCACTGGTAGTTTAACTGACTGTTTCTCTTTGAGTATAGGTACACCATCTTGGTCCTTTATGAAGTCTCCTTTTTCGTTTGTTTGAAGTTCGTATCCCATTAGTCTACGCAGATTTCCATTACCTGTTGCTATAAGTGGCTCTTCAGATTTTTTTGATTGTAACTCAAATATATAACCATACTTGTCTGATGGTTTAATGTTCAGTATGAGGAACTCTTCTGGTTTGTCCTCAAGTACAATATATGAGTTTTCTTTTGCCTTTTTTTTACCCCAAGCAATAAACTTACCGCTTTGTTCTTGTTCTTGATATGTCATTTTTTATGCCTCTAATACTTTGTCAACAAACTTTGATACTCGATAACATCTATTTTTAAGCTCATTATAGCCTGCTTGAACGGACTTAAAATCCTCTTCTGCTTTATCAAGCTCTGTTTGTATCTGTAAAAGCAGTACCCCTGCATCATCTTGCGATGTAGCAAGCAGGTTCATCAGATTATCGACAGATTCTATTTTAATGTCTACTTTTTTCTTAGTGCTGTTATTTTATTTCCTGATTTACTCATTTTTATTACCTCTAAATATAGTTTTTTCTTAGTCCAAACTTAGCTACAGTTTGGATATGGTCACGTATCGACCTTAGATACTTAGGTTCTTTGAGTATAGTGATTGTCTTTGAACCCTTTGTTACTTTTATTGCAAGAAATGTTTTGTCGTTGTATACTTTCCAGTATACCTCTACTTCTTGTTTTACATCAGCCTTTTTAGTTTCTTTTACTTTATTTTTTGCCATACTTATTACCTCAAATATTGTTGAAGAGATGGGGGAATGGAGAAGAAATATAATCCCCTTACTTCAACATTTTGTCTAATCTTTGTTGGTCAGCCTCAGATAAGTACTCACGCATTTTTATGTACTCCATATGGAGTGTTTCGTTTGCCTCTTTCCAATTGTCACAGTCATCAGCACGTATAGTGCATGACTTATATGGACCAAGTGGATATAAAACTATTGCTTTACCTACTTTCATTTATTATACCTCTCTTTAATTAGTGCTTCAAGCAGTATTAGGTAGTTGATTGCATCTCCTATTTTCTCTTCTAACCTGTCAATATACTTTTCAGGGTCAAAACCTGGAAAACAATCAACCTCTGTTCCACACTTGTATTCTGTTTCATCGACAATGTCCAGTATACTAATGATGTGCTTTGTCCACATACCAACGAGTGCCTTCTCTGGTGAGCAGTTCAACATTGCACCTGCACGCTTAAAGTTGTGCAGTTTGTCGGATTCTGTGGAGTACTCATCACTTTTTGCTGATAGTACCCCTGTTGTTCGTTCAATTATCTCTTTAAGTAGCTTATTAAATTCAGGATGTTTCATTTTTTTATCTCCATATCTAATTATGTCGTTAATAATACTTAAACCTTCGCTTGCTTTAGTGCCCTCAGTACCCTATCGTCTATCTTCTTAAGATGTCTGTTGTACTGATTACGACCACTGGTTCGTACACTATCTGTTCTTTCTTTGATCTCTGTAGCGTTAACGGTATGCATTGACTTACAGAATGGACAGCTTATAATGAACACTCTTTTGTTTCCTTTGAACTGTACTGGCTCATCCCACATTACACGCTGTTGGTTGAACATGAACTGACCGTAGGTAATTGTTTTTTGTCTCCTACGTGTCTCCCTTGTATCAAAAAACAGTTGCTTGCAGGTTAAACAGTACATTCTATCCATCATCATTCACTCCATACTCTACTAGCATACCACATTACTATACCAACACAGAGTACAAACAGCAACACTCCAACTAGAGTGTTTACCGTAGGGTCACTGTTTAGTGTTGGTGTCGTAAAGGATGATATACTAAGCATGCTGTTCATTCCACCATTTGGCTAAGTCAAGACCGTACTTTATCATGTCTTTCTTTGCTTTCTTTGTTGGTTTTAACAACCCTATTGCGTATTTTTTCATGTTGATCTTTTGTCTCTCAGCACGTAGTCTATCTTTCTTTTTTTGATGTGATTTTCTTATCTCACTTGCGTTAACCTTTGGCTTAGCCATCATCATACCGTGTACAATCTTTAAACTCCAAAAGTTACTGTGCTCTACTGCTTTTTTATTTGCTTTCATTTTAATACTCTCCATTGCTATTATCATCTGGTATGTTAAACTTTTTTCTTTGTCCTAGTATCATACTCTCTATAGTACTGTACTCTTTGAACTCCTGTACCTTATGGCACTTCGTACAGTACACCATGCCATAGTAGTTGATGTGCAGATCATCTTTGTCCTCGATCTCATGCCTACATCTTGAGCATCGTATTACTTCATCGTACTTGTCTTTCATTTTTCTATCGCCACCTTACACCATATGCATATCCACACTGTCGTATTGCACATGAACCCTGTGAACATGTGACGTTTACACTGTGGACACATCATGTCTAGCCCTTCACCTTGAATCTTTTTTGCAATCGTTCCATGATAGCTATTGCTTCTTTTTCTGCTTTTGCAGGGTCAATGTCGTAGACCTTAATCTTTGGTCTGATCTCATTACCTGCTGTTTGTGTCAACTCAACTGATGACATGCTAATAGTCACATCAGTCAGTGTTGCTATTGCTTTTTTAACTTTCTCTGTTTTTGATATTTTTACTTCTTTTACCATACTATTCACCTAATATTTTTTTAATTATTGGTATTAGTTCTTCTATATCCGTTTTGTCTATGTTCACATATGAATTATAGCAATTAGGACCACCTTCGATATATGCACGTTCTATAACAGCATCAACTATTGTGTTGACTTGTTTTGTTGTTACCATTTTATTACCTCACTGTTTGAATCAAAGTATACTATTGGTTTGTTTGGCTTAGCCCATGCAGTAATTACCATAATATTCTTTGATACTGTTTTACTTAGCTCGTGTAAATTCTCACGTTCCTTTTTGCCTATCTTTGCACCGTACTTACACTGCACAAGTAGTACATCTGGATACTGTACCTTTAAGCTGATTGCAACAAGATCAAATGAAGACTTACTACCTGCACTTCGTACAACTATATACCCTCTGTTCTCTAGGTCTTTCTTGACCCTGTATTCAAATGCACGACCTCTTACATAGTTTTTGTTCGGAATTATAAAACCCCCAAGTTTGCCTCGGTATCGTATAAATCCATCCATATGTACTCAAGTACACTATCTGCTATATTATCCCATTGGTAGCTGGTATGCATATCAAAGTACTTATGTAGTATATAGTGCATCGTTTCGTGATCTAGTGTTTCACCTGGGTTCATGTTGAACTTAATGATGTTCTTTGTGTTGATTGCTATCTTTTTAACTGCAAAACAGTAGCATCCACATAAGTTTTTCTTGAAGTACAGTACAAACCTGAGTAGTCTATAGTATGGTGCTCTTTGAAACCTAAAGTGTTCATGTATTGGCTTGTATGATAGGTACACATCGTTCATCTGTGTCTAACTCCTGATACTTGGTCTTTCATTCTTTCTAGGTTCTCGATCTGCTTCGCTGACATGCCCTCTACTATGTTAACTATTTGTCCACACCTAGTACACTTGTACTGTGAGTTGAACCCTCTACGTGTGATGAATGCCAGTAAGCCACCGCATTGATTTGCCTGATACTTTATATGATACTGTGGACACTGCACCTTTATTGCGTTCTCACTTTCCATGTCTACATGTCTCCTTTTATTTTGTGCTCTTTGATGAGTTCCTTTGTGCGTATTAAAACCATGAGTACCTTTGATATAAACTTGATCTCCTCTGCTTCAGCTTCCGTGCTTAGTAAACCTACAATCATCATTTTTATTACCTCACTATCTTTTGTCTGTATAGTCTGCCAGTGAACTCAAAGTATTTGTACTCACTATCATAACCTAGCTTTTTGTACTGTTTGACCCACCTAGCACCATTAATAGATTCGACCCACGTTGCATCAGCATCAAGAAATTGAAATGGGTTTGGTTTTGGTTTTGTTTCTACTTTTTCCAGTACAAAGAATGGATAGCTATAGCCTGATTTTAAACCTATACCACCACTTCTTATTGAAGAAATTGTAGCAGTTTGTCCAATCATAACATCCATTACATCTATCCAAGAGTTAATCCATCCGTTTTTGTAGGCTCTCCGCTTTTCTTAGTATCTTTACTTTGTCTCCAACTTTTAGACCACTTGCCTTTTGGTGTTCAACATATATTGTTTGTTCTGCTTTTTTAATAACTTTTTTTAATTCGCGTTCTTTACTCATTTTTACCACCATTATTTAAAAAATCACGTAGTTTCTCCTGATCTGATTTATCTAACCATAAATCTACCTGCATTAGTCCTTCGGTAAATATTTTAATATGTAACATACGTTCATTTAATAAATCAGAATCATAATATTCATAATCGAAGTTAAATCTTTTGATTATTGCCCGTCTCATTTTTACCACCTTTTT
>FUWD013021330.1_pt1 | contig 16687 bp, 30 predicted proteins | sample 1063281 | NCBI WGS metagenome assembly FUWD01 (sample SAMEA79048168, study PRJEB19326) | metagenome | biome: marine | reverse complement strand
GATTCCGGAGCGCTCACAGAAAAACCGGGTATCACTTTTATTTGCCATTTCTTAGTCCTAACTTATTCATGAGCTTGCGTTTATGTATTGCTCTCCAGTTGATTCTGAATGATAGGAGGGTAGTGCGCCACCCATACCACCTTCTATTTATACCCCGCTTCGATTTGATAGGTCTAATAGATCTAGGTAGTAAGTCGTTTAGAACTAGCAGCAACCTAGCCCCTACCCCTTTACTAGCCCTGCCCCTATTTGAATCGGGCATTACGCCATGCGACCCGTTGGAGTGTCCGGTCTTGCTTTCGTCCGTTGCATGCGCGACAAAGCGATTGTAAGTTGTTGATGTCATGATTGGGTTCCCCGTTGCCGGGTGGAATGATGTGGTCGATTGTCCAGTCTTCATTCAATAGCTCCTTCGCACACGAGACACAGATCGGTTCCAAAACAGTCTTCGCATAAGCCCTTGCATTCTTCCACTCCTTGGATTGGTGCCAATCTGCCATCTGCTAGACCTCTTTCAGTATCCCAATGTTCTACTTCTGTTATTACTTCTTCTAGTGTAAGGATGTCACCTAGATCATGGTGAGCATTTAGGAACTCCAATACCTGTGTTCTGGCATACTTGACTCCTGCCTCGAATCCTTTGGTGTATTGTGTCTTCATTCTTCCTCCTTATCAAGGACGATTACGGTAATGCCCTTTGTGTCTGTGTTTACTGCACAATTGGGACAAGTGGTGTGGTCTTCAATCTTGTATACCTCGTTGCAGTATAAGCATTCGGCATTCTCTTTGAAGCTCATCGAGTCTCCTCGACTATTCTCACGATTCTCTCCAAGTGATTGACATCGACGTTAGTGCTAATGACTGCGTCGTTTACAATGCACTTAATTATCTCGTCTTTGAGATGCTTTGATGCGCCTTGCCATCCTTTGTTGTATTGATCAACGGATGCTCGAACCATAATGTCTTTGAGTTGTTCTGAATGACGTTCGATTAGGTTCTGTTTTTCTTCTTCATAGTTATCCATGGGTTTTGATTATCCTGACTGCCAGTGTGGTTAGTGATTCTGATAGTTGTGGTGCAGACATCGCCTTTAGGAATAGTGATCCAAGTGCCGGGCGAATGTCCTCGAAGTCGCTACTCCATACCAGGTTGTCATCCATGAGTAATCTCATAGCCTCGAACATAATGGCGTTGCGTTCTTCCGGTGATACTTTGCTCACTTGCTACTCCATTCCGCGATTAGGTATAGATACGCGGTTCCTGCAGCAAGTAGTGCAACGGCTGGTTCGCCTACGATGTAAGCGCCGAAGCATGCGAATACGAATAGACCTAGAGCCATAAAGACTCTCATTACGTCTAACATGTTGCCTCCTGTTTCTGTGTGGTAATTCAATTTTAGACTTCTAACCTCGATGTCAAGCCGTGTCTAGGCTTTGTTATCAAACTGTTACGATCGCTTTCCGCTTAGGACTATTTCACCCCGGAGGCTTGTTCCACACTCCTGGCATAGATACCGCTGATACTTGGTGTTTCCGGTAAATCTAAAGCCGTAGCGCTGCAGGTTATCGGATCCACAATTACGGCAGGAGATTGGGTTGCCTTCACTTACCCCTACATGTGGATGATTCTTTATCCAAGGCAACAAGATGTAGTAAAGGTCAATCAGAAGGTTTACATCCTGAATCTGGTATTCCTTCATAAGCTTCCAAGCCTTAGCGTTCCCAGCCATGCAATCTAGCCAAAGTTGGAATCCGGTGTGTTGCACCTTGGCTCCAACGCCTAGCTTCTGGGATACGTAGTCGAGCTTGTTAGATGGAAACTTAAATTGATTCTTTACGGTTCGCATTAGATCTAGTTCAATCCATGGGCTAGGTGGTAAGTAGCCGTTCTCGATGAACTCTCGTTTGATGTGCTTTGAGTCAAAGGCTGCGGAGTTCCATCCGATTAGGACATCGGCTTCATCCATGACTTTGTGTAATTCATCCAGCATAGTTTTTTACCATGATGGTGAACTGACTTGAAGATTACTTTGTCGCTTCCAAGCCATCGAGCGCCCCAGCAGATTACTTCCGTTGAGCGTTCTATCTGTGTGATTGCTATGTTCTGATCCCAGAGTCCCCAGACATGTGCCAGGTTAGGGGATGTCTCTAGATCGAGGAATAGTATTTTCATACTCTAAACGTAGCCTTTACGCTTACGGTCTATCTCCGACACGCCTAGCGTTATCGTTTCGTTATCAAAGGGAATTACCGTCACTTGCATGCCCGGTTCATGATTATCGGCATAAGTCTTTCGGACGTTTAGATCTACGACCAGATTGTCGTTCACGATTACGTTAGCTGATTGCAGCGAATCTAGAACTGCGCGGGTCAGCTTATCGATGTCGTAAGTTCCCGTTGCATACTGCCTGGTTACTGACTTAGGTCTTCTAAGCCAGAATGTTATTGAGACCGAGATAGCCGTGATAAACGGGTTATCAAGTTCAAGCATCTTTAGCTCAAACATGCGTTTCATGGTTTCTCGCCAGGCAGGGAGATCCTTGTTAGCTTCCACTAGGACTATGTGCTTGCCCCGGTTAAATGCCTTCTTAGAACCTTGCGGTCTAGGGTCTCCAGCAACGAATAGTTGGAACATTTAGAACGGTAGATCCTTGGGTTCACCAGGAGCGACAATGTTGATTACTTCATCCAAAGCGGTTCTAGGTTCTGCAGCCTTTACTAGCTCCACTAGGCAATTGTTCAAGGAATGCTCCACAACTTGCTTGGTCTCTTGACCGGGCTTGTTATAGATTCCAACCTTGGTTCCTAGTGATCCTTCGATTTTGACTTCATCGTCCTTCTTGTAGTTCGATGCGTTGTCGAGCCAAGCTGTCCATAGTCGGTTACGTGGTTCGCCTTTGAAGTCGTAGGTCTCCCAGACTCTAAGTCTTGGGTATCCCTCGTTTACTACTTCTGCGACTTTTGCATAGATTACTGTGATTGCCATTTCTGTGTTTTCCTTTCTAGTGTTCTTTAAGTTTAAGTTAATTATTAGTTACTTTTAACACGACATCTGCGCCGTCCCGTGACGTCTTAAACGCCGTCCCGAGTAGTCTTAAATGCCGTCCCGTTTTGCCTTTTTTGACACCCCGTAGATTATGACTCAAACTACCGTCACAACCTTCCGGGCAATCAATGTTGATCCAGTATCGATTGGTGATTCGGTCGAAGCGATACCCGACCCCGTTATGCTGCGACATCTCAACTTCTCCAAGCTCGACTAGCTTCTGGAGATTGCGTTGAACTTGTCTAACGGAACAACCTGACAATTTTGCCAGGCGCGTTTGCGATGGATAACAACCCTCTTCTGGGTCATCTCCTAAATGCCATGCCAAAGCCGTGAGAACGGCTCGGGAAGTGCCGGTGCTAGTAGAGTGATGCAGAACCGCTGCAACGGCTTCTAGGCTCATTCTGTGCCTTCCTGGGCTATACTGGTGATTGCCCATCGTGGTTGGGTGACGCTTTCGCGTCGGGCTAGTAGTTTTCTGTGGCTACTAGCCCTTTCCAATTTACTTGGACTTTAGCGAATCAGCCAAAGACTTGATGGCTTCGAGAACATCGTTATCAACCTGTGACTTTACAGCGGTTGCGTAGATCACCCGGAGACTCTCGATGTCTTTGTTGGCTGCAGCTTCGGAAGCTTCCTCGATGTAATTACGGGAGTCCCTGGTTGCCTTGATCATCTCTTCGCGACTTGGTCGATTCTTAGACGCGGATAGTCCTAGAGTTGCGAGCGCTCGACCAATAGCCGAAGTGCTGCAGTTCTCCAAGAACGATGAACGGTTGATGTTGCTGGAACCTCTAGTCTCATGCGCCCAATCTACCGATGCAGGTCTAGGGTCTTCCCGGTCAGTAAACACCGAAGCCTGAACTACAACTTCGGTCTCGTTGATTAGTTTGATTTCGGTAATGATGCGACCGTTTGGATAGGTCTTCCAGAACTTCTGAATACGTTCTGAAACTGGTTCGTAGTTGCTTAGGTCGAAACCCATTATTCCTCCTGTTATTTAGTAAACGTAATGAACGGTTTGCCATTACGGGCTTGTAAGTTGATTACCTTCTCGCCTTGGAATAGACCATACTTAGTTCCATTCATGAAGGCAAGAACCGCGTATCCCCTGTGTGCCTTGAATTGTGTCTCCCAATACTCGGACTCGGACTTAGCCTGGAGCAAGTTAGACCATAGTGATCCAAGCTCAATCTCACCCTCCTGGAGACCATCGGATAGCTGCCTAACGGTATCGTAAGTAGATTCAGAGCCGTCGTAGTCTGGAGCCGTATCCGTGTCTAGGAAGCCGTAGAACGCCTGTAGGCGGGTTTTCATCTCCTTGACAAGGGAATCATCCCGAACGACTTCAAACTCCTTCCAATCGCCTCCTGCGACCGCTACGACCACAGCCCGCTTTAGACCAAGGACAGATAGGTAGTGTTGCACCTGGAGGTTATAGTGTTCTGGAAGCTGGTCCCAATACATCCGGGAGAACTTGATCTCTAGGACTCCAAGGGAACCGTCTGCCCATTCGATTATGCCGTCCACGTTAGCCACGGACTTTGGATCCTCGATGCTAGCCCAAGTTCCGGTCTCATGAACCGTTAGCCATTCTTTATTGTTATCCATGAATAGCTGTCTAATGACAGGCTCGAAAGCCGTCCCCATCTGCATAGCCATGGTTGCCGGAAGGTCTTGCCATTGTTTACCGGACTTCTCCATAAACAACGTGTAAGCGGACTTCCAAGGGTTCTTGTCCATTACGGACGCGATGTCAGAACCGCCGATGCCTGTGCGAGCTTTGTGCCATTCCGGTGTGCCAGGCTCAAAAGTGCCTAGATACTTTGCGAAGCCTAAAGCCTCGATTTTCTGTGTGATCTCCATGCCGTCATCCTAATAGATGAATCGGACATTTACTTCTTAGGAAGTTTCGTGTCTGCTATTTTGCCGAAAGACTTGTTGATTTCATCTGGGTCGATTTTGCCGTCTGCTAGGTAAGCCCTAGATAGCTCCTGCGCGACATCAATAATTCCAGCGAACGCTGCCATGGCAATAGCCTGGGTAACTTCTAGACCGATTGCAGCTCCACCAACAAAGATTCCAGTCACCTTTAGAATGATTACCGCAATTGTTCTGCGGATAATGTCTAGCCACATAGTTAGCTCACCTTCAATACTTGACCGATGTTGATTTTGTTCTTGTCTTTGATTGCATTGAGTTTGACTAGCTCTGCCACAGTAGATCCATGAGCTTTGGCAATCTTGGTTAGAGTGTCTCCTTTGACCACGGTATAAGTCTTAGCTTTGCCTTTAGGCTTTGCTGGCTTCTTTTCTGCTACTGGCTTTTCAGCTGTAGTTTTGGTTAGCATCTTCTCGAAGTCCATGTTGCCTTCTGCCATGGTTGGAGATCCACCCTTGCGGAATGATAAGTGCAAGTGAGGGCCGTAACCGTTTTCAGAGTGAAGACCAGATGCACCGGATAGACCGATTCTTTGACCTTGCTTGACTTCTTGACCTGCGACTACATCGATTGCCTGTAAGTGCAAGTAGTCCGCGTTATAGCCTCCAGCGAAGCTCATAAAGATCATGCGACCGCCAGCGCCTCGGTAATGCGGAATAACGCCAGTTACAGTTCCATCGGCTATTGCCTTGACTACAGTTCCTTTTGGAACTCCGTAGTCGGTTCCTGGGTTTCTTGATGGCGGGTTAGTGCGTCCCCGGTGTCCGTCGAAGCTGTCTGTAATCTTGCCCTCTACTGGTCTAATCCAATTCATTCTTATTCTCCTTCTAGGACTATGTAGGTTCCGGCGATGTGGAAGTTATCAGCTGTAACTAAAGTAATTGGAGCTGTGGAAGTGAAGTCTACATTGAATACGGTATTACCGCTTGCGTCTGTAGATTGTAAGAATAGCTGGTCAGAGTTAGCGTTTACATGACCAGAGATTGCGTATTCTCTACCAGTGGAAGCATCGTGAAGACATCCATCTGATAGCTGGTAATTGTGCTTAGAAGGAAATGGAAGAGTTAGGTAATACTGACCAGTTCCGAATGTAAGAATGTTGTCGAAGTCTACGTCGATTCTAAAGTGACATAGAACGCCAGTCCTGACATAACTTCCCTCGAAGTCTGGAGCGCCTGTAAACGTAGGCTGGGTTCCTGTAGTTCCACCTTCGACTTCATACTCAACTTCGGTAGGAGCTATTGGGTTGCCCACGCCTAGAATGCGGACATAGCCTTCTTGGGGCTGGATAATTTCAACAGGCATTATTTAACAATCTCCTGGTTCACAGTTAGGACTCCATGAGTCAGAACTGCAACATCTCCCGCTTCGTTGTAGATCTCCAAGCCATAGACATAGTTGGAATCAACTAGCAAGGATGTCTGCGTTGCCGTCCAGGTCATAGTGATAACAAAAGTTACTGGATCAATAACCGGAACCGAAGAGAAGACTAATTCTTTGTAAGTAGACTTGCGAACCTGCGCTCTTGCCAAATAGCCCTCGATGTCGATGGTTTCGCCTTCTGAATCCTTGTAGATAAACTGGCGAACTAGAGTGCCACCTGCGTCGATGGTGAAGTTATCTTGAACGCTTGCCATTAGAATGCTCCTACTGTTGTTGTTATCAAGCCAATCATGGTAATGATGGCTGCGCCTAGTCCTACGTAAGCTACTCGTTCAATCCAAAATAGCCTGGCTAGAGTAAGTTCAACTTCACGAAGTCTGTCCGGAACATCATCCAAGTGATCTAGCTTCTGGAGAACCTTGATGAGAATGTCACCATGCTCTAGTTGCTTCTTGTAGATGTCCCCTTGGGTAATTCGGACTGAACTTGTTTTTTCCTCCGACATTTATTCACTAAGCCCGAAAGCTACCTGAACTTCTTCGACGGTTAGACCAAGTGCTTGTAGCTTGCTAATTGCAGAAGCCTTAGCGTCAATTTTTGCTTGTGCTTCAGCTGCTAGTTCAGCTTGAACTTCATCCCATAGATCTTCAAGTTCTTCTTGGGTCGGTTTAGCTGAATCACTTAGCCAGGTAAGACCTTCGTAAGAATCTCCGTCAAGAATCCACTCTTGACCTTTGTATTTTTTAGTAAGAATAATTGCGATGTCCATTATGGTGTGACCTCCATTACTGTGATGCTTGACGCGCTGCGAGAAAGGTTAGTTTGGTCAGCATTGTTATTAAGCCTGTTAATAAAAACACCCTGTCCGTTGGTGTTACTTGCTACCTGCACTTTGTAAACTACGGCAGAAGTCGTCGCTGGACTATCCAAGAATGTGAATCCACCCATATAACCAGCATTTGTAGGTTGTGATATATTTCCATAAGTAGTTCTGGCTCTCGTACCATCTGCGTCACCGATACCTATCGCGGTAGAGTCTCTCATCAATCGAACAAAAAGTCCATTGTTAGCTTCATCGGCTTGACCAGACAAACTAAAACTTACCAAAACTTTATTACTGGCGCTCGAAGGGGTAATAGTAACATTCAAGTCAGTTACGTCAGCAAAGGTGCTGCTCGACATAGTGAAGGTGTTCGTCTTAGCTGTGGATTTTACTTGCAAGACTGCGGAGCCTCCAAGATCAACCCACGCTGATCCGTTGTAGTTCTGATACTTGTTTGAGTCCTCTAGCCAAGTAAGCATTCCCTCTAATGGAGTTGTGATTGCTGCAGCTCTAGCTGTCGAGTTGCTAAATACCATAACCGACTGATTCATCAAGTTATCGTTGATCTCGGATGCGTTTAGAACGCTTGCGTTAGTAAATACTTTGTAAGCCACTAGGCTTCCTTCCATAGTTCGAGTGTCGTGAACCAGTTATCTACATCGATGCGATGAGAGACCTTGATTATAGTGTAGAATCCGACAATGTCTAGCTGGTCTTTAGTATAGCTGACACCGATGGTTGTTCCCGGTGTAAACACCGCTGCGTTTGTAAGATTTCCTAATCTATCCTTGGCAGGAGTTACTACCATGTTTACTAGGTTTTCTGGGTTCTGTGTAAATACAGTAGTTGCCCATCGAGCTAGTTCCGTGGCATCCGTAGTATTTAGGATAACATCGACCGCCGACTCTCCGTAAAGGTCGATTGAGTCTTGATCCTTTAGGACTACGACCTCGGTGTCATCCGAAGCCAAAGTTACCTTTAGAGAGTTATAGACGGCATCTGCATCCGAGAAGACATTGATTTCGGATAGGCATAGATGGTAAGGGTCATTGGAATGATTGTTGCCAATAATGTAAGTAGTCGCGGTTCCTGTCTCGGTAGCTGGTCGAGGAATGTAGGTAATCTCCTGCGTTTCCTGATCTAGCCAAACAATGCCAAGTCCTACCTGGAGAGCTTCGTTGATTATAGAGTTAGCAACTACGTTCGTTTGACTGACCGTTGGAATTAGACCTTCGAGACTTACTGAATTAGGGCTAACACCTAGTCCGCTCTCGATGCCCACTAGCTCAAACACTTCATCTACGGTCGCCGATGCTCCTAATGGAGTAGTGTCCCATTCTGGGAATCGCTTGTTTACTAGGTTCTTGTAAGCATCCAGGCTAGTAATCTGAATAAGGTTCAAGCCATCCGGGTAATACGTCACATTGATTGTCTCGATTGTTCCTTGGAATAGAATGCGGTCTAGTTCATTGGACTCTAGACGGACTCTGATTCTGGTAGAAGCTCGGATGTTCTTGTTTACCGTTGGGTCTAGATCATAGCTTTGGAGTGTTAGCTGCGCTGTGGCGGGCTGTGGCTGGAAGTAAATAGCATCGATAACCTGACCACCGAGAGACATGTTCACCCTCGCGGTTTCGCATTGGACTTCTTGCCACTTTAGACCCGAAGAAGGTGCAAGGACATCGTCTCCACCTAGAAGTGATACTCCAAGGATAAACTCACCGAAGCCACCGAGAACATCGTCTCCACCCAATAGCGAGATACCTAGGATGAATGTGTTGCCCTCTTCATCCGGGGTTAAGAACTCAACCTTTAGGTTTTCCTCTATCTTGAAGTCTGGAATCATCGGATAAGGCGTGTTCCTGTGTTGCGATTAGCTCGGTTGATTTTGTCTGCAATCTCTTGCGCCGTTATGTTGCCATTGTTTACGTTTATTACTACGCCAGCTGAACGATCGGCTACTACGGGAGTTATTGGGTTAGAAGGAGCTGGCATCAAAGATAAGTTTTGTTGCCTAACAAATTCTTCATAGGTTTTGCCGTAATTCAAGGCTGCGGTTAGTTGTTCTCCAAACTTACCTTGGCTAAGTCTGCCGATGCTGTCTCCAATGTAGTTTAGGAAGAATACAATCTGACCTAAACCAGCAGAAAGGGTTGTAACCCAATCCATGATGCCGCCCTCGGATGGCTTCTGACCAAACTTGCCTAGAAGAATGTCGAATTGTTCACCTGTGTTTTGCAGGATACCAATCATGCCTTGCCACTTCTCGCCCATTTCGGTAGTTGGATCTACAAGCTCCTCGAAGAACTTCTGAATGTCTGGAACTACTTCAATCAGCCATTCTGCGAATTGTTCAACTAATGGAAGAAGAATCTCTCCAACTGACTCGGAGATTTCTCCAAAAGCTATGCTCATCTTTTGAGAAGCTGTAGCTGTGGCTTCTGCGGTTCCTCCAACTTGCGCTTCAATCTCGGTAAGAATTATGTCCTGTGCTTTTAGGATGTCACCTGATTCAACCAGGGAAGCGATAAGCGCCTTCTGATCCTCGGTGAACTGAATACCTGCCCGGTTGAGAGCTGTGATACCAGCAATAGGGTCGTTTAGCGCCTTACCAAGTTGAGTAGCGTTAGAAGTAGCTTCTCCGAATCCTGCAGCTGCCATGTCAAGCGCTGCCATTGTTGCCCGGTCAAACGAGCCACCCATTACATCCGCGGTCTTAGTTAGTTCCCGGAAGGTTAGAAGTTTGGCCTGTGTTGCTTTGATGACTTCATCATCGACGCCCACGGATAACGATTGTTGTTCTGCATAGGCTTTGATTCTGTCTGTGACTTGTTCGGTTCTAGTGCCAAACTCATCCATTGATTTAGCAATAGCATCGATACGATCATTAGCTACTTTTGCTTCTTCGGCTGCAGCGATAGAGTCCTTGAAGCCCTGGACTATGCTAGTGAAACCTAGAGTAAGAGCTAAAGCTCCAACGGCTCGACCAATGCCACTAGCAATAGATCCAACGCCAGATTGAAGCCTTTCAAGACTACTTTGAGCGCCCTGCGTAGCTGTCGTTAGCTTCTTGAACTCTCCAAGAATCTCAACGTTTAGAACTAAGCTCATGAGCCTTTACCTCTTTTTGTAAGTGTCTAATGAACGCTAAATACTCGCTCATAGTAAGAGCTTTGTATTCTGTCGGAGTCATGTTGAATGCCCGGCAGAACTCGACCATTCTGTTAGTCGATAGCTCTTTTATTCTTTTTTTGTTCGTCACCCTTGACCATGTCTAGAGCTTCTTTTAAGGTTAGTTTCCTAGCCTCTTCAATCTTAAAGTTCGGGTTATTCCTTTTGAGAACAACCCAAACAAACGCTGCTAATGCTTTGCCTTTAGGCTTTCCGTTACCAAACGCTTCATCGATGCTTGAATTGGTCAAGTTCTCGATGATCTCTACTTCTTCTAGAGTCAAACTCTCAAAGTCGAAACTATTCATTCTGTGGGTATTCCTTTCGTGGATTTGGATGCTATTAGTTTATCTATTTCTCTGTAATAGTTCTGGTAAACCTCGTCGCGGGTCAAGCCAAGTGCCTTGATGAAGAATGGCTGTGGCTTGATGTTGCGTTTGAACCAACCCCAATGAATAGGGTTAGCATAAGGGACTCGCTTGTTATTACCAGCGCTAACCGTAACCTTGCGTAAAGCCCTGGAGACTCTAATGCTGTTACGGAGTGCGCCAGTCCGAACTGGAACTAATCCTCGAGCTTCGTTAGCTACTAACTCACCAGACCGGGTTCCGGCTGCCTTTATTTCAGCGTCCGGAACTCCGATTGCCTGGAGAGCTTGAATAGACTGTTTTAGCCCTTTGACTTTTATGCCAACTGGCTCATACATGACTAAGCTGTTACGATCTCGACGCCGTAGTATTCGTCGCTTGCTGGGTCGTGAGGAGTGTTCACAACTTCCAAGGTGACGGAGAACAAAGCTGTCTCGTTGCTATTTAGGCTTAGAGGAGGTAGCTCGTTGAACTTTACGGTTCCGGTGTAGTGAGGCTGGCTGGATGACGCGGTTGCGTTTCCGTTTGGAGCGATGGTGAATACTGCGGTTGAACCGAAATTGTCCCAAAGAGTGCGGTAAAGGCTAGTTGAATCTCCAGAAGTGATTCCGTCTAGCTGTAGTGACCATTGTCCACCCACGCGCTGCTCACAGAACGTCTGGACGTCCCCTGGAGCATCTCCGAGAGATAGCTCGACCATGTTTGCATCACAGGCATACTCGGTCGCGCCAAACTTGAAGAGGATGTTTTGAGCTTTGATTCTTGTTGAAGCAGCCATTGACTAACTTCCTTTCTAAAGTGTTATGTCGAGCTGGCAATAAATGTTAGCTGCCAGATACTCTGCATTGTTTGTTTGTAGATTGTAAGGCTGATTGACCGATGTAATACGAACATAAGTCAGCGGCTCGATTGCGTTTAGAACGTCCTCGATTAGCTGGTCTAAGTTTTCAGTTGCCTTCTTGTTAGTCGCGGTTGCTCCGACTAATACAAGTTCGAGACCTAAACTCCATTCGCCAAACTCTGCGGTTTGCATGTAAGGCTGTGCAGCGTTCATGATCACGATTGTTGGAGTGATTCGCTCTGGAACATACTCCAGAACGTTCAACCCGGCTTCTGCTAGTTCGAGCTTGAACTCGACCTTAGAAGCATTGATTTCGCTCATACTGCATAGCCTACGTATCTTTGAAGCAACGGGTAAACCGCGCCCATTGGATCCTTGGCCACACGAATAGGAGCGCCATCAAAACTGGCGAACTGTGCAACTCCGTTAGGAGCGCTGCGACGGTGGAAGAGTTCCGAGCTTGCAATTAGAACGGCTTGGTCTTTGAGTGCTACCGGAACGGTAACAATCTCTCCGATGTAGCCATCGACTAATGCTGTGCCAGCGGTGAGACATTCCTGGGGGAACGTAGTCTCATCGGTTCCGACATAAGCCTGAAACTCTTCCAACGTCACGGACATTTATAGACCTACTAAACGATGTCTAGTTTGACCAAAGCGTCTGCGAATGGCAAGGTGATTGCCATGTAGCCGTAAACGCTAATTGAGTCGGTCAAGGTAGTGATGTCATCTGCAGATAGTCTTACAGGTGCGCCAGGGGACTCTAGAGTCTGGATGGCTGCGCTGTTAGCTACGAATCCTAGGTTAGTTCCGATAGCTGGGTCTACGATGATTGGTAGACCGAATAGCTGACCAGATAGACCTGGGATGTTAGCTGATCCGATGTTGTTTACTCCAGCGCCGTTTACTAGCACTACTGGACGTCCATCTTCTCCAGCTACCTGTAGAAGTAGCTTGTAAGCTCCAGTTCCAACCATAATGGCTTCTGGACGTAGTCCGGTCTCCTTGAAGATGTAAGAAGATGCATCTGCAAGTCCACCAATAAGAGCTTCTGCAGTTCCAGCTGAAACGTCGAATGTCTTTCCGGTGTAATCCTGTGCCTCGATTAGAGTCACTACAGCCTGGTTGGTTGTGTTCGCGTAAGCAATAGATAGAGCGCGTAGAGCGGTGTCTAGGTAGTTTACGGATGAACGCTGGATGGTCTGCTTGGACATTGAAGTGTAGCCACCGTAAGTTACAACGTTAGCTGATACTGAATCAATGCTTAGGTTTCCGAATGATAGCTCTTCGTTCTCTGGAGACTGAACTCCAACTGCAAGAGTGTTAGCGGATACCTGTGCATACTCAACGGTTAGACCTGCAGCTGGAAGTGCAGCGCGGGAGAAGGCCGATAGAGTTGGACGGTTTGTGTCGATTAGGTTGTCGATGTAGCCCAAGAAGCCTGGTAGGGCAACGGTGTCTGCGGAAGTTGAAGCTGCGCGAGCTAGAGCCTTTGCGTCCTCGTCTCCGTTTACTAGAGCCTTAGCGAACTCGCCTTGTGAGCGGAACTTGTGTGTTGCTGGTGCTGCGATTTCGACGGACTGACCTGCTTCGATGACTCGGCGCAATTCTGCAACCTCATCCTGAACGGTGCGAACGTCAAGTTCAATGTTTTCCATTGTTTCACTTTCTGTTTCATTAGGAGTCTCTACGATCTCTTCAACCTCTTCGGTTTCAGATTCGCTTCTGACTTCGGTTATTTTTGCGCCCGAGAAGGCCGGGAAGGGGACAACACTTACTTCTAGCAAGTTTACCTCTTCCCTTACTATCGTTTGACCTTCCTTGCGGTCTTTGACCGGGTAGAAGCCAACCGAGAATCGGTTTAGGACATCGTCCTGTAGTAAAGTATAAATTTCGTTTCCGCGTGGAGTATCGCTGATTTTGGCAACAATCTCAAAGCCTTCTTCGGTGTCGCGACCTTCCACGACTTTACCAATTGGCTCTTCGTGACCGTAGAACAATTTAACGTCCTCGATGGTCTTGATTGCTCCAGCCTCAAAGCGCTCTTTGGTGTTTCCGGTTAGATCAATTTCTTGGCCGTAGGGAACCGCGAGACCGACGATAGTTCTCTCTTCGGCATCAACTAAGCGAGCTTGAAACTCGCGTGTAATCATTTCAGACATCTAGTCCTTCTTTCGTTCTTACTTCTTCGGCAGACAGAATGCCAGCTTCGATTGCGGTTTTGTAGTAATCGTAGCGAGCTGATACGTCAGCCTTGAATAGATGCTCGAAGTCGAACTCGACCCGGTTGCCTCTAGGTAAACAATTGGATAGTGCATCTGTGATTGCATCGGTGTAAGCCATTAGCGTGTGGCGGTAGAATACTTGGTTCTCGTCTTGCAAGTTTGTGTAAGTGTCGGATGCTCCTGGAACGGAAGTTAGAAGCAAGCGAGCTGGGATACCAAAGAGTCTGGCTATTGCTTGAATCTGCTGATCCTGAACTTCGGTAAATAGTGCATCCCTTGGAGAGAGTGCAATCTGCTGGTAATCAAAACCATTACCTAGAACTGCAACTTGACGGTTCTGTTGCTTGTTGTGCCAGTTAGCGGTCACTTCATCGGCTTCGGCCTTGTTGATCATGGTGTTGGTCTTTAGAACTCCGGTAGGAACTCCGGCAGAAGTGAACCAGTTGCCAGCGTAGTCTCTAAGGTCGATTGCTGCGCTTATGTCTTTGTAGCAAGAAGCTATTGGTGATAGACCAACTAACTGACCTGCAACGCTAAAGATTCTTAGGTGTTCAATCTCGCGCTTTGTGTATCGCTTGCCAAGGTAGTCGTAAACGATTGTTGAGTAGTCAATAGTTCCATCTACTAGCTTTGGGTAAGAAGGCATTACCGAAGCTGCAGGAAGAATCGTTAGGTTGTTTACCTGACCGTTAGATCCATAGTTCTTTAGCCAATAAGCGTTGCCCTGGAGAGCTAGATCTGCGACTGTTTGGAATAGGAAGTCTCTACGGTTCTGGTCTAGTGAAGGGTTGTTGATTAGAACCGGGTTCTCAACCTTTAGCTCGACTCCGGTAGCGAACCGGTAAGTGTTGATTGTCATTTTACTAATCGGAGTTCCGATGATCTGAATAGCGCGATAAACAGCGGTAAGGCTAAGTGCCGAGCTAGGAGTTACTATGCTCGGTTGTCTGGTTGGGATTACTGGCTGGGATGCGCGAACCTCTGGCTTGCGACCTAAGAGCCTATCAAGAATAGATGCCATTTGGAGTCAAGGATACCACAAGCCACCGACTTAGAAGACTCCGACTGTTGCGTGTTGCGCTCGCGATGAAACATAGAGAGCCATCACTGTAGACATAACTGCATCGATGTCTCCGAGAGATTCTTTGCGACTTATCAACCAAGTTTCTCCGGTGTATTTAGAGACCCCGTTAGGCATCTGCGCGACCAGGAGGGGATCGTTGTTATGCCTAACGGAGCCACTACTAAACATAGCGTAGACAGCCGAGCATGCCGAAGAGACTTCTTTCGTCCATAGTTGCCAGACCGGAAGGCCAGAGAGTTTTAGTCTCTTAGCCAAACTAGGTAGCTGACGATCATCCAACACTATCGCCCGCGGACTGAACTTGCTATAGAGAGATACTAACTCATTGAATAGTTGTTGCTCTGTAGGTGCGACCAACGACATGACTAATTCTGTTTCCTGCATGCCATCGTTCTCGTTAGCGAAGGCTATTGTGGCGTGAGTCCAGTTTTTAGTAATGTCTACCGCGAACACGCCGTTCTGTATCTTTGTGACTCCTCGACCAGTTGCAGCCCTAAAGATGTCTCCTGGCAACCAAGCGTCCGTAGATCCAGCGATGAATTGATTGAGTCGGTATCTTCTAGCTTCATGTTCCGGGATGGTCTTCAAGTCGGAGATGACTTGCTCTATCCCAATACGACCTGCAGCGACCGAAGGGTTAGCAGCCATGATTGCCTTTGGGTCATCGACCGATGCGTTCTCCGGAGCCGTCCAAAGGAAGAAGCCAAAGCGTTCTAGATCTGCAGCGCCGTTAGCAGCTGCCTTGCCTGACTTGTAAAGCTCGATTAGGGTTTTGGAGTTCTGATCTCCTGCGGTCGTGATACCAACGACGATTCCATCTTTACGCTGGGAGGTTCCCAGAACAGCAGCAGACCACATTCCTTCTTTTGCAAGGTGTAGCTCATCGAACAAACAAAAGCTAATTGGGATACCTTGGAGTGCCGCTTCCTTAGCTGCCTTGACATCGTATCGTCCTCCTCCATCAGAAGTTACAATTCCTCGGGTCTCGGTTGCTCGCTTGAATCGCTTCTTTAGGAATGGGTTGCTATTGATGACGTAAAGAACGCGGTTGTAGACAATGTTTGCCTGGTCGGTGCTTGAAGCTAGTGAGATACATTGTGGGCCAATCTCATGAAGTAGCAAGCCGTAAAGTCCAAGCATGGCTGCGATCAGAGACTTACCGTTCTGCCTTCCAACGCTGATAACTACCTGGCGATACCTAAGTCTGTTTGGGTAAGTCGGATGGTCAGCTGGATAGCGCTCTAGGATAGCTCGAAGCAACCACTTCTGCCATTCGTCTAGTTCTAGTCCGTCTGGACTCTCCGGGCTACTCCACGCGATCTTGGCAAACTCAATGAGCTTATCCCCATCAGTAATGAAGTCATCACTAAGAGGAGGCGTGTAAGTAGTCGGGAGCTGGAGCATTAGCGAGTGAGTAACTTCTCCAGCGGGTCGACATCTACGTTGCTAGCGCCGAGGGAACGCTGCAACTCTAGAACTGTCTTCCGAAGTTCGGCTGCGGTGCTTGTATTCGATTGTTGGTCGAAGGACTTGGCTAGCTGGAGGCATAAGCCTGCCAGGACTTTTTGTTCAAGGTTAAGTTCAAGCGTTTCAAGCCAGTTCTGAATTGATTCAGTAATCATCAGTTCAAACCCCCGGATAATTCAACCAATCCGTAAACTTTTTGTGTGCTAAAAAACTTTGTAGACGCTAACTGGGGTCAAGCCCTCATCGAAGCACAATTCACCAACTAAAGGGAAATAATGGAAACCGAATACGAACCACAACCAGCAAACCGATACGAGGACTCCTACGCCTCAACACCATA
>FUWD013232573.1_pt1 | contig 16691 bp, 36 predicted proteins | sample 1063281 | NCBI WGS metagenome assembly FUWD01 (sample SAMEA79048168, study PRJEB19326) | metagenome | biome: marine | reverse complement strand
ATACACATTTAAGCCATTAATCACTATCTCTCTCTCTTTCTCTACTAAGAGTAGATTTCGCTTTTTAAACTTAATATAATTAAAGTAAATTAAACTTAATACGTTTTTTAAACGCTTAGATTATTAGAGTAAGAAAAAATTTTAGAGAAAAAAAGAATAAAAAAAAAGCGTCTATAAATTAATATAGACGCTTAATTCTTTTAGTTAAGATTATAAAGAATTTACTTTATTAGTAAAATATTTAATATTTTCTAATATCTCGTTCGATACTTTATTAAATTTAATAAACTCGTTATTATCGCTTAATAAATCTAAATAGTCGTTCTTTTTTTCTTTAACTAAAAAAACGCTAGTATCTAATAATAGATTAACGCTCGATACTTTATCGTTATTATTCGTATCGTAACGAATATCGTTATAGTCGCTAGAATTTTTAAACGCTTCTATTAACGTAGTACTATTTTTATATTTATCGTATCTTATTTTAGATTTTCCGCTTTTTATTTTACTTAATCTATAAAGCGTTTTTCTATTAGCGTATTTAGTTAAACTATTTAGTTTAACGCTATTTTCTATAATAGATTTATTTTCTATTTTTTTTACTTCGTTAGTTATATTTTTCATTTTATTCTACTTTCTATTTCTTTTAAAAACTCTTTTAATATAAAAAGATTTTATTTTTAAAAGATAATAGAATTATCTATTATTTTTTAATTAAAGTAAAATAAATAATTAAAATAATTACTATAGATTAGATTAATTCTAATCTATTTTGTTCTCGTTTCGTTCTCTCTCTATTCTTATTATTCTCGTTATACTAGAAACTAATATAACTATAAATAAATAATAATAATAAAGTAAATAATAATTTTCTAAAGTAATATATAAGCATAATTTTTTCTAACTTTCTTTTTAATTCTTATTAATAAAATTAATTAATAATCTATTTAATAAAAAAAAAAACTCTTTTATTCTTATTTTTAAATTTTCTTATATTGTAAGGTCTAGAGCTTTTTTAGAATCATTATCATCTACATTTTTTTATTTAATCCACATCATCATCATTCCTCCTCAACAACATACCTCATCCACTCCTTGCGGATCCACTAGGCTCACTTCAACAAGGCTCAAGCACACTTCAACAAGCCTCTTGACACAAGCAACTAGCATCAAGCCACACTTCAACAAGGCCGGCGGCGGCGTGTTATTGTATGTTGCGGATTATATTATATTATTGTATGTTGTGTTCTTCTTCTATCTTGTCAAGGTATGTTTTCATCTCATCATCGTTCATCGCATCAAGTGTACTATGTTGTACTTCTTTCTTCTCAATCAAAAACCCTAACAACTGAGACTTTAATCTTATCGCATTGACCGCTGCAGAGTATTGTTTCTTGGCACAAGCATCTTTGTACACAACGTCAAGCTTAGCGACCTCTTGTGACACACTCTCTGATGTCAAGCGTCTAGCATCAACCCTTAATCTATCGATGAACTGGATAATCTTATCTTTCTTTAAGTTTCTGGCAGCTTGTACATGAGCAGAAGTTTCAGAGTAACCTGCGTCAACAGCACTGGTTCTTTTACCTTTTCCTTGTGCTATACCCTCACAAAACTTCCTTTCCATTGAGGTTAAGGTTGCTTCGTTAGTCTGATGGAGTTGGTCTATAGTTATCGCCATAATTATCCTACTATAACGATTATTTTATGATTGTAAATTAAAGATTATTCTCTTGAATGATCTTTTCTTCTATAAAATAATGGTCGTGATATTGTTTCCCATTATCAATAGTATATAGATAATAACTTCCTAAGGCGCTATCGTGTTCTAATTCGAATACACCTACCTTTTTATTATTATAGAAGATGTTTCCATCTTGTTCATCATATCCACACTTTTCTATTACTTTACCTTTTTTATTTTTAAGAATTAAACTCATGGTTGTCTCCTATATTATATTAATTTCTACTTCTTTGATTACGCATGTCTCACCAGTATTACTCTCTACGAAATCTCTGTGTTCTTCTGCTGATGCTTTATCTAAGAAAATAGAGATTGATTCATAACTCGAATTTACTCTGTTGAAATCTAAATTAAATCTACTAGGAAATGCCATGTAGGTTACTGGATCTTGACTGATTTTATCTTTAGGTCTAAAGTCTAAATTATTAACTATGTAGCCCCATACTTTCTTTTTAGAAATGTCCATACTTTCTCCTTTTTAGTTAGTTTTTAATTAATTTAAAAATATAGAATATTAACTTTTATTAAACAATATTAATTATCTTAATTATTTTTAACTGTATGGTAAAAATGATAATATATTATTTCATTGGCGTCTTGTTTACCTTTGAAAGCTATACTCGTTAAATATCTACCATCATAAAAATCTAAAATAGTAATATTTTCTGTTGAATCGTAGAAAATTTTACCAGAGGAATCTTCTTCTGAATTGGTAAATTTAGCTATTGGACTTTCTTTATCTATGTTGCTAGAATAAGTTTCTCCTAAACAAACATTTTTTAATTTTTCTATTAACTTTTTCATTTTAGTCTCCTTTTTAGTTATTTTTAATTAATTTAAAAATATAGATTATTAATCTTTGTTATACCAAGATATTTCTTTTAATGTATCTTTATAAGCTTGATTATCCTCTGGATATTTACTTATTAAATTATTAAGTGTTTTTCTTTCGGACTCAATAGTGTTGTAAGTTTCTTCTTCTATTTTAATAGTGACTTTTCTAATAGTTCCGTAATCTTCGTTAGTGCGTCCAGAAAACCATTCTGCGTCACCTTCTGCTTCTTTATGTGAAGTGTATATAGGAAGAATTTCTGGTCTTAAATTTTCTTTTTGATTGATATCCATTTCTGGTTTTAAGAAAATAGTTTCGTATAGTCTTTTAGGACTGTCAACTTTTTCCATATCTTTATCGTTAAATTTTAATACTATGTATCCAGTATATTCCATTGTGCTCTCCTTTTTAGTTAGTTTTTAATTAATCTAAAAATATAGAATAGAAAATAAGGTTATACAATATTTTTTACTTATTTTTCCATTCTGGATAATCCTTGTATATTTGAGGCATGTTTTTCTTTATCATTCTTGAAACATCTACTTTTGATATATTATAATATTTCTGTCCATCAACAGGATATCTCCCTGCTTCGTCCATTGTAGGATCTATTATATATTGTCCATCAAATTCGAACCCTAACATACCATCTGATATTTCACTGATTCTTGGAGATTTTTGAATTTTATTCATTTTAAAATCTTTAGGTAATACAGTTTTGTTGTGTGATTTTACGTCTATAAATTTACTCATACTCCTCCATCTCTTGTTGCTTTTACTTGTGCGTCAACTCTTTGAATGTTTCTTTCTCTTTCGTGATAGTCCTCACGTTTGATACGATCAATCTCATTCATACAACTTGCTTTTCCATCTTCATTAAGTATCTTATTAAAGGTTGTTATTTCTTTACCTTCTAACTCTATCTTCCACACTTTATCTTTTTCGAAGATATCATATCCTCGGTATATTCCATCTAATCTTTTCATATCGCTCCTTTATTAATTAAATTAAACTTATTAAATAAGATAATAAAATTAAAACAGTAATATACAATATAATAAACATTAACCTATAGTTTGACTACTATACTGCAATGTAGCTGGATCACATTTATTAGGATCAACATCTGATATTATTCTATTACTTGTATCATCTAACCTTCTGCTAAGCAGACTAATAGTGTAATGTAATAAAGTAAATTGTTCTTTAGTTAATACTTTGTTAAAATCTTTCAACACTTTTTCTTGTTCTTCATCAAGATAAACTGTCAATTTTTTATATTTTTCGGCCATTATTATGCTCCTCTATTCGTTTAGGTATTACTTTATCCATATCGCATTGATCGCAACACACGCCTTCTTTTGCTAGTGGATCAGGATTATTTCCCCAACCAACAAAACTTTCATTACATAAAACACATACTTGTGAATTATCTTTATCCATAGCTTTCGCTTCTTCAGAGTCCATAGGATCTCTCATTATTGGTTTATCAGCCATTTATTCTCGCCTCCTCTATGTTTATTATTTTTATTCCATATGGTAATTTTTCTACTGGATCACTTTTAGATTTCCATGTAGCTTTATAGACAATAGTGCTTGCTTTAAAGTCTTTCACATATTGAGCATAATCTTCTTTAGACATTTGCTCTTTGTATTTAGTAAACCAAGTTTTTGCTACGAAGTCTGCAATAAATCTTTTAGACATTAACTACCTCCACAATATCATATTTATCTCTCATATTTTTAGAAGGACCTGGCTTTAAACTTATTTGTTTAAAACTAGGCGCAGTATCATGTTCGATAGGTGTAAACATTACATCGAAACCATAATAACATTCTAAATACCAATCCTGGATATTGCCATGCATTTTATAGCTACTAGGTTTAGATCCTAAAGAATATTCTACTCCCCAATCATGTGGACCTGCTTCAAAACTAACAACAATAATTTTATCACTATTAGAATCACTATTATAATCTTTGTAAAGTGAGATATTAGTTTCCCAATCTGGATCCATACCCATTGCTTTACAGTTTTTATCTATTGCAGCTTTAAAACTTCTTGCTGCTGTTAACATATCAACTTTTTGAGTAACAAAGTCTGGTAATTTAGATAACATATTATTCTCCTTCTTTCATAGGTCTTTCAAGAACTACATTACCTCTTATTGATCTATTTTCTAAAGTAGTTCTGTCAATAGGACCTTGTCTTTGTTCTAATTTATCAAAACGATTATTCCACCATCTTCTATATCCAGCAGTTGCTCTTTCGTTTATAGGAGATTTTAATGAAATAGCATTTTCGCTACATAACATTTCGTAATTATATTGTTGAATAGTCGAATTACTAATTTCAACAGTATCATCTTTAATTAGACCACGAACTATATCCCAATCTAATTTTTCTGTGCTTGTTCTACTAAATATCTCACCAGTGGTAAGAATTAAGAGTTGTTTATACATATTCTACCTTTCTATTAATTTATCTTAAAATTAAGAATAAAATAATTTATATCAATTTAAACAAAATTATTTATCACTCCATAATCTTAATAAAACTATTGATATAATGATTGCTAATAAAAAATATTCCATATTTACATATCCCTCGATATAGAAATACTAAGATCAGTTTTATTAATAAATGTAAGCAAATACCATACAAAAATATCATATAAACATTGATTAGTTTTACAAAAATGAAGAGAGGGATCTTGACCCTCATAAGGTGGTTTTGTTTTAGCATATCTTGAAAAAACAAAAGGTTCATAATCACCATCAAAACTAATAGTATCTTCTGTAGAACTATCAACAATTTTATCGCCTGCTATTTTTTGAACATAATTATGATATTCATTTTTAATTAATTTCCAATCCTCATTAGAAATATCATTATGTTGATGCCAAAAATTTGTATATCCCATTTTATTCTCCTTTTTAAGTTAATTAGCAACGAGTAGGGAAATATAACTAATACAAAAACTACTCGTTACCAATCTTATAAGTATAATTTAACGATTAATCAAACTATACAATATAATTACTTTTTAAGAGTAAATGTTGCTTTCTCAGATTTGCCAGCTCTGCCGACTTCATCTATAACTTCTACAGCAACAAAACCTCTTTCTCTATCCCAATCAAGGTCGATTGTTTTACCACCAGCTGCTAAAAAATCTCTAATCTTCATAGCGTTATTATAAAGATTAAATCTTTTCCAGCCACCGCAGCCTTCTCTTTTAGGGTTTTTATCTACACAAACCTGAATTCGAGAATCCTTATCATATTTATAAGTTCCCTTGTAGTCTTTTGGATCCATAGCTTTAACTTTAGCTTTTGGTTTAACTACCTCAGATTTTGTCTTTTCAGTTACTTTAGGCTTTACAGCCAGATTTATAGTACTCATATTCTACCTTTCTAGTTAGTTATTATTAATTATTTTAACTTTATATATATTAAAATTTAATTAAACAATAAAATAAAACAACAAAGAAAACTAAAGTTCCCTTCTACTATACGATATTATAAATAAATAAAAATAAAAACAGAAAAAAGTCCTCACGGCAGCCTCGGGATAGAAGTAAAGGTATTGGCACTATCTGTCACACCCCCTACTAGAATCCTTTGATACCAATACAAGGTATTGGCGGTATTGGCTCTAGAGAAGTGCCAATACCAGTATTATCCTTTAATACCAATGATAATAGTCTAAAAGTATTGGTATTGGCTTCAAAAAGATTTTAGAAAATATTTTTTTTTTTTTTTGAAATCCACTATAGTAAGAATGGCAAGTAACTTTTTATATAGTAATAATCAAATATAAAATTATTAAAAACATTGTAAACACTGCTCTCCTGAAAAACCACAATAACATATAAATTATCCCTTAAATTAGTTAAAAACTCTTTATATATTAGATTAATTAATTGAGAACAAGTATAATTACTGTTCGTTCCTATTTATTTCAAGAACGGATAATACTCCTGAAACAACGTTATTTGCTTCAGCTGTAATTGACAAACTTTCAGCTTCCTGTAGGATCAACGGCCCTTTCAACAAGTTTGTTGAAGTATTACTCAAGATAGTTTCCACAGCAGTATTATAACTTGTAACAAGATTATTAGCAGTAACAGTAACTTGTACATTAGCTCCAATATTAACAGCTTGAATAGTTTTAATAATAGCCCGAGTATCAGAGGGTACCGTGTAAAGTAAATTGGCTGTATTATTAGCTAAAGCAAACATTTGATTTTTATATATATTTGCCATTTATCCTCCTAATAACCATACTTGTCTTTCTCTCTCATCATTTACGTCTTTTGGATAAGTAGAGTTTAAAATTTTTACCATGTCTTGTAAGTCTTCAATTAATTGATTAAATTCATTTTGCCTTATATTCTTCAGGTGCGGAATTTAAACGTGAAATAGGTATCTTAGCCATATAGTTATGGTATTTTAAATTTTATAACTTGTACAGCAGAACTATTTTTGTTCGCTGACTTCTTTTATTTCTCGTTCAACAGTTTTTATCCCTTTAGAGATATTAACCATTTCAACAGTTACTGCTCCATTAGCAAGTAATTCGCTAGCCCACTGTGCTTCTAGCTTCATCTTGTGGTTCAGTCTTTCCATCAGAGCTTCGCTCATATTTGTACTCCTCTATAGTTAGATAGTTGGCTTCCTCTGGTTGATCTTTCGTTTGATCTTCCCATTTAAAGGTACCAACGTGCTCAGCCCACAGAGCTTTTGATGCTGAATCTAAATTGTCAGATTCAACAAGCCCTTTGGCGTAATAACCACAACGCCAAAACTGAAAATATACTAACATTATATGAAACTGTTAGCATGTTTATAGTGTTTTGTAAAGCTAATTAAACCACACAGGTATATCATTTTTCCAGGTTGCAAACTCACGTTTGTGAGCCCTGTAGAAACTTCGATAAGCAGTAACAGGATCATCGTCCCTCTGGCAATCTTCAGGCATACACTGTGGAAACTTTAATAGATTAATTCCATTATCAATATTTTTAGGAATATTGCAAAGAGCACTGCTTAATTTCGTATAAGTCAAATGAGTTTTTTTATATCTTTTACTGTATTCAGAACATAGATGAATCCATAATTCGTATAACCAAACATAGTTATCTCTGTGATTCCTGACCCATTTATTACTAGGATGATTTACATGAGTTGCTTTATATAAGACGTTTTCGAGGCCATTGTCTAAAGTCCATACTCGTACTTGCGTCTTACCACTCTTGCTTGATCCACGGCCCTCTATGCCATCTAAAAGCCGGTGTGCTGTCGATAGTAGCTGCGCATACTCTATAATCATTTTAAGAACGTGCTTATCACAATGATAAGAAGCACATATCTTAGGGTCTTTATCTAAATAAAAAATGTTCATTTAATACCACACATTTTTTCCATCGATGACTAAGTTCTCTACTTTATGAACTTCTCTATTAGGACTATCTTCATAGAAACTATTCTCAATTTCTTCTAATCCATAAATTCTTTCGTCAGAAAAAATTTCTTGGCAATCTTCAGATTTAGCTAAAGCTAAAAAATCATCTTTATGTTTTTTCCATAATTTCTCATCAACGATATTATATTCTTTTTCGCAAGGTGTAATTACCGAAAACTTAATCTTTACTTTTGTCATAATATTATCCTTTTATTAAATTAACTTGAGTATTTTCATATTGATTATTATTTTTATCAAAATAAAACATAACTTTGTTTTCATATTCACCTTGCAACTCTTTTACTGGATAATCCATTTTTATTTCTACTAAATGTTTATCATTTTTTTTAGAGTTAGTGACACAAGTTCCTGTCATATAAGATAAATTAACATCTTTACCATCAGCTACTTCGTGATAATGTGTATCAAAACGATATTTATTTTTAACAACACAATCTTTTATATTCATTTTATTCTCCTTTCTGATATTGACATATATATCCATTTACATATAAGTCGTTGTATTTATTACTTTTATTATTTCTAAATTCTATATTTTTTTCGTACCAATTAGAACAAAATAACTCTTTATAAGAAATTATTTTGCGTAATTCATAATCATTTCCATTATTGAGAATTACTATCAGGTACAGTATAACTGTTTTCATGTTTTATCAATTGTTTAAGAACAGTCGTGTAAGGGTTAAAATCGTAATCCTTGACACAACCTACTAACAATATAAATACTATAATTAACTTCATTTTAATAATTCATCTATCTCTGATCTTAAATTATAAAGTTTTGATCTCATTTTCCACATTTTACTTTGTAAAAAATCAGGGTGATTTCTATCTTTTATTTTATTATCAATGTATATAGAGTAATGTTCAGCGTGTGGTAAAGGTATAAAACTTTGATTACCATGTTCTTTCCTTGATCCACGACCCTTTAGTCTTATATCGTATCTACCTCGATGTAGATACTTTTTCATAAGATTAATAAATGCCCAACCCTCTTTAGAGTTAGGCACGTTAGTTAAGAAGTGTACACGAACTTTTGCTTTAGCTTTCCGTATTGCTTCTTTTCTTTTACGATTAACTTCTGCAAGTACTTTCTTATTTACATCATTCATAAAGCTCCTATCAGTATTAATATTATTAAAAACTCCATTATTTATTCCTTTCCATTGTTAGTATAATAGTTTTTTGATTTTCATTTCCTCCAGGTATATACTTTTCAACAAATTCAACTGGACACTTTTCTAACCATAAATCGAATAATTTAAGTGTATCAGTTTTATATTGTTTAGCTTTATTAGCAGTTTGAACTTCAAGTATTTCTGGTTCTCTTGTTTGATCTACCATTATTGTAATGTACTCCTATCTTTCTTTTTACTTAATACTTTTAATTTACCATAAACACTTAAAGGTATATCTAATTGATATAACTCTCCATTATAGTGTTCGAAAAGTATTCGATGTCTATCATCAGCCATTCTAATTGAAAAATGAATTGGCCACTCCTGATCTTTATCGAACTTCGTTACATCTTCAAACTCATGTTTCTTAAAATGTCTAGGCCAGTCTTTTGCTCTAGCTATACTATTAGAATAAATGAGTTCATCTCTTTTAATTACTAAGTGTGGCATATTAATCTCTTTCTATGTAGTTACCGTCTAATGTTAAAGTATATTTTTTATTATCTTCGTTCATCCATTTACATAATTTAAAACCCAATCTGTAAATTAATCTAGCAAAAATACTTGGATGATGTTCTAAATACATAGGAACGTATTCAGATAATTTACCAGTATTATTATCCATTAATGAGATACTAAAACTAGTATAGTTTGGTTTAGTCATATTATTAATTTCCCTCCATTATATTTTTAAGTTCTTCTTTTTTCCAACCATCAGCAGGTGCGTTATCTTTATTTATATCTGCGATAATCTTACTCAACTTTTCTTTAGTTAAATCAATAACATCTGTATTAGGATCGTCATTCATTACTTTTAAAAAACTATCCCATGTTTCTTTTGTCATACTATTCCTTTCTATTTTTTAATTACTTTATAATTTTTAAAATAAAAAATAATCCATATAAACAAGAAAAAATAATACGATAGATAGTATATAAAAGAATAGAACCTGCTCTATAAAGCGTTCTAAATCACACTAATTTAGTGGATTATATAGTCTTTCTCTATATTCTCTTGATATTTTAAAATCTTATTATTAAATTCAATAATCTCAAAATCAATAAAATTTAATTGTTTCATATTATCTATACAGAAATCAAAGAAACGATTAACCCTAGGGAAATAAGGTTCTACATCAAATTGAGGAAAAGAAAAATAAAGATGTACATCTGGATTTTTTTTAGTGAAGTACATAAACGTAACCCAATAATTTCTAGTAGGAAGACTTAACAACTCTTTGAATAAAGGTTCTTTATCTAATTTTAATCTATTCATTTATACATCTCATTATTAAATTTTTTAAAACAGGATTACTTTTAAGAATAGTATAATATTGTTCAGTAAGTGATGCTACTTTTTCTTCACCATGTGGACCTACATAAAAATTGTTTAAAGCCATAATAATATGAAATATCTCATGAAACAAAGTTTTACCAAGTATTTGTTTAGTTAAACCTTTTCTAATAATGAGAGTATTCTTATTGAAAGAATATAAAGCATAGTCTTCAATCTTTTTGAAAATTACTTTTGTTGTAACATTTTTATATTTAATCTCTGTTAGTTTCATAGGGCCAATCTTTTGACCCTATTATAACAATTATCTACCTAACATTCTAGACTTAGTTCTAGCATTTATTTGAGTGTTTATCCCTATTCCATCGCCTTTTTCTGATCCACGGCTATAGGCTACTCTATCTCTAATACTCATTTTTGAAGAAGCACTTCTTAATTTAATACCTTGATCTTCTAGCCATTTAGTAATAGCCATTTGTTCGTTCTTATAAAGAACTGGTAAACCATCAGGATTACCTTGAGGTATATAAGCTGGAGCTATTTCTTCATATCTTTCTCTTAATCTACCTGATAATTTAGAAGCAGCGCCTTGTTTAAAAGCATGAGACATTTTATTAATAGAAGCACGACTGCCAGGAACTTCTCTAAATTCTTCTGCTGCTAATCTATCTACTGTATTAATAAAGTATTTACACATTTCTGTTGCTACCATTCTATTAGATTTTCTACCTACAAAAGTAATAACTTTAACTTTTTTGTAATATGAATCTAATTTGATTGTAGTGTAAGTTTTACAGAAATATAGTTTGGCTGTAGCATTTCTAATATAGCCTTTCCATACATCTCTATCGACCTCTATATCTTCGCTATCCATAGGCTCTGCTTGACTATCGTCTTTAATATCAGCGATAGATAAATTGTGTTCTTGAAGTAATTTCTGAGCTTTATCTGCAGCTTGCATTGCTTCGTTTTCTGAAGCTCCATTTTCTGTAGACATTTTTAAAAGCTTTTGAATTCTATTCAATACACTTTCTTTTTCGTTTGTCATATTCTCCCTTTCTAGTTAATAAGACGATTATTAATGGCCCATGTACGAATACCCGGTACTTATATAATAATCGCTTATTTTTACTTTATATTATTTTTTTCTTTTTTAGACAATAAAATTCGTATTGTGTTCCAATCTTTCGCTAAAGCCATTTTCTCCCAGTCATCTCGACTTACACCTTTTGCTAAAGCTTCACCGTCATCGCTGTCAAATAAATAAATTTGTTTATCTTTTTTAACAATTAAGTAGACAAGGCCGCCGTTGTAGGAGTAAGACTTATGCCATGCGATTTGTTCTATACTCAGTTTTAGCTTTAATTTGGTCTTTTCTCTTTTGGGGGACCGCAAGTACTTTCCTTCTAACCAACCAGAAACTCCATCAACACAATAGTGTACATCTGGTATACCACGTTCAATCGAAGTTTCTATACGTTGAATAAAAAAATCATTTAATTTTGATCTGATCGTTTGCCAGATTTGTTTTTCCATTATTTTTTCCTAAAGGTATATAAGTTATATTATCATGTACTTGTAAATATCTAAAAGGATCAATGACTACAGAATCAGGCATAAAATAAAAATGTTTAAATGCTTCATGTTTACAACCAATAAAAAATAATTGAGGGATCGTATCCCATTTATATTCTTCTTTAACTTTCATAATATCAGGAGAATCAACCCAAGGATCCCACATTCTTACTGTCTCTCCTTTTTCTTCTAAAATATTTTTCAACAATATAGAAGGACTTCCTGTAGTAATATTAGTTTCGGGTTTAAAACATTTACCTAAAATATTTATTTGTTTATCACTTTTATGTTTAATAATTAAATCAGCTAACCACTCTGTTTGATTTTCTCTTTGCTTCATTATATTATCATACCAATTATATGATAAATTAAATTTGCGAGCTAAATAGCTGAGAGCTATATTATCTCTAGGGTGACAACCACCTCCGTCTCCCATACCTCCATATAAATATTTTTTACTTATAATTCTATCAGTACATAAAGCTAGAGCTTCAGTTACCACGTCTACATCAGTATTAGGTAAATGATGACAAGTTTCCATAACTGTATTCATCATTGCAATTTTAGTTGATATAAAAGTATTATAAACTACTTTAATTAGTTCAGCATTTTCTATAGTTGTTTTATAAAAAGGTGTTTTATTAATAGTCTTATAAAATTCTTCTGCTTGTTTTGCAGCATCTTCATCATCTACTCCAAATAAAATAATTTCACTATTTAAAAAATCATTGATAGTAGTTCCCATTGCTATAAAAAATGGGTTATAACAAAGTTTTAAATGAGAGCAAAGAATTGGTTTAATAAGTCTTGAAATAGTACCAGGCAAAACAGTAGAAATAATAATAACAGTTTTATCTTTCCCTTGTTTTTCGATTTCTTCATTAAGTTTTTTTATTCCATTAACTAAATATTCATAATTAAAGTCAGCACGTTCTTCTGGTACTCTAGTAATTCCTTCATACTTTTCTTCATGAGGTGTTTGAATAGGGACAAATATTATATCACTTTCTTCAACAATTTTATCTAAAGTTTTTAATTGAATTTTAGAATTTTTTAATAGTTCTTCAGCACCTTCTTCTCTATAATTGAGTGTTTTAAATCTAATATTTCTTAAAGTTACATCATTAATATCAGTTCCAATAACTTGATGGCCTTTACTTTCTACAGCAAGAGCTACAGGAAGTCCTAATTTACCTAGTCCTAGAAATCCTATTTTCATATTTTTTTAATTTATTTTCAGCCATTTTTCTTTTTGTATTTTCTAATTCTAATTCTTTTTTTAATTTATCTATTTCCAGTCTTAATTGTAAATTTGAATTAACACCTATTTTCATTTATTTTATAGTCCCCCAACTGTCTCCTTTCTCGACATCTACTGTTAAAGGCACTTTCAAATCTACACAAGTTTTCATGATTTGTAAACTGTCTTCAAAACATTTTTGTTTGCCGTGAGGCACTGAAAAATCTAATTCATCATGTACTGTTAATTTTAAATCAATCTCATCTAGTAAACCTGCTTCATATATTTTTATCATTGCTGCTTTAGTAATATCCGCAGAAGAACCTTGAATTAAAGCATTCATTGCTGTGTGAGTATAAGCTCTTTTAAGTTCTTGTTTAGGATAATGAGAATATGCTTCTGATAAAGAATATGCTTTCTCTCCCCAACTATCTCTAGGTTCCCACATATTAAATCTTCTTTTTCTACCTAACAAAGTTTTAATGTAACCTCTAGAACTTGCAACATTAGATACTTGTCTTGATAATTCTTTTACAAAAGGAACTTTATCATGATATCTATTAAATAATTCATAAGCTTGATCGTTATCTAATCCTAACTCTGAAGCTAACTTTTTATTTCCCATACCATAGAATAAACCTAGATTAATAGTTTTAGCTTGTTTTCTAGGTATACTTGCCATAGTTGCAACCATTTGATGGAAATCTGTTTTATCATTCTTATTAAATTCATCTTGAATTTTTATAGCCGTTTCCATTCCTTTAAGACTAGCATAGTGAACTAACACTCTTGGTTCTTGTTGAGAGTAATCAGCACAAACCCATTCGTCACCTTCTTCTGGTACAAATAAACCTCTGATTAAAGGTCCAAGTTCAGGGTCTCTAGCTGGTACTTGTTGAAGATTAGGATATTGAGAACTAAATCTACCTGTAACAGTTCCCATTGGATTAAAGCCACAATATATTCTTCCATTAGAAGCTTTATCAATAATCATATTCTTTACAAATGTATTTCTAATCTTGTCTAACTTTCTAACTTTTAAAATACTTTTACTAACATCGTCCATTTGAGTTTCCAACCAACTTGCAGTGAAAGATGGAGTTCCCTTTGCGGTGTGAGTATAACTAATATTATTTTTATCATATGCTTCCTTTAGAGAGGCGTTTGCCCATACATTAACTTGGGTACCTCCTAGTCTATTTAGCACTGATTGAACTTCTACTTGTCTTTTTTCCAATTCAGTATAAAGTTTATGTGCTTTTTCCACATTTACCTTAACACCTTTTCTTCTCATGTGAAATAGAACAGGTATAAGTCTAGATTCAAAGTCAACAATATTTTCTATTTCTTCTCTTTTAATTCTAGCCTGTTGCTTTTGATATATACCTAAAGTAAGTAGAGCATCTTCTTTTGCATATTCACTTACTTCATTAGCATGAAGTTTCCATAAACTTTCTTTTACATTAGCACGTTTACCAAACTTAAAAAGTACAGCTTGAGCAAGTTCAACTTCATATTTAGATTTTTTTAAATAAAAATTAGCAAGACTATCTAATGAATACTTTAATTTGTTTTCGTCTATTAAGTGTTCTATCGTTTGAACGTCTTGAATACAGTGATGACGAGTAACGGTAAGACGACTATCCAGTGAATAGAGCCACTCTAAGTCATACATTGCATTAGCAAATATAAGCTTTTTATTAGATTTATAGATATAATCCATAAACTCTATTACTTTAGTTTTATTTAAATTACCTCCACCTTCGTGACCTATTGGAAAATATTCAGTATAACCACTGTCTGTTGATATAGATATTCCAGCAATGTGACCATCTTTTCTAAATCCACCTGGTCCCATAGTTTTTAAATTAGGATCACAGGTCTCTGTATCTATAGCTATTAGTGTAGCTTCATTTATTTTATTTACATTAAACATTAATTAAGTTTTTCTAAAACTATATTTTTATTAATACGTTTCCATTCTCTACCACCTAATATCCATAGTTTTTTAGCATCTCTATGAACGTACTCTTCACAAAATATAATATGTTCAGTTGAAGTATTAAGAAGTAATTTAACACAATGAATACAAGGAGAAAGAGTACAATAAATTCTATCTATTTCATGAACATCTTTACATTGAAGTAATGCATTTTGCTCTGCATGTATTGCTTCACATTTATCTAAATCTGTACCAGATGGTGAATTAGCACCAGCACAAGGTTTATCTGTACAATGAGGAAAACCACTTGGATTTCCATTATAACCTGTAGCTATTACATGATTTCTTTTATTAACAAATACACTTCCAACTTTTCTACGTGAACAAGTACCACGCTCTGCTACTAACATAGCCATTTTTAAAAAATAAAAATCTGATATTTCTCTACCCATGTATAAGGTAATCTATTTTTTTAAGTCTTCCATTCTCTTTTGAGATAGGCACATAATCTGCTGCTTCTTTTAAATTAGATATAAATTTTTTAGGACTATCTTTATATTTATCAATAAGACTATTAAATGATATTTCACTTTCGTCATGATAATTACTATTAAAAATACTATCTAATTTTTTAAAGTCATTTTCATAAATATGTCTACTACCAGCTTGTATATTTAAACTTCCTAATTTACATTTTAATCCACGAAAATTTAAACAACAGGCTATATAAAAAGATATAGCACTAAAATTAAAAGTATCATAAGGAGTTCCTAACCAAATGTCATTACTTCTCATTGTAGCAATAGTGTGTAACCATAATTCATCACTTGCTTCTCTTAAAAAGAATTGTAAAGATAAAGTACAAGGAATATCTTTACTTGATCTAGGATTCTCTCTCCATATATTTAAGACTGCTTGTCTACTATCATTATCTTTAATTAAAGTATCAACCACATATGAAGTTTGAGTTATAATTTTAGGACCATATGCTCCAAAAAAAGTTACTCCATCATCACTAAATCTTTTAACTCCATCTACATATTTACTTACACTTTCAACATCATTTTTACCTTCTAACATCCAGGCTGCTTCTCCAAACATAAAACTATATGATAATTTTCTTTCAGGTAAAGTAATAATAGGATCATCCATATCGATTATCCAACTATCATTTAACTTTTCAGTAACTGTTAAACCTCTTGGTTTACATACAAAATCTGGTTGTCTAAATACATTCCATAACTTTTTCTTATACTGTCTATTAATATCTTTCATATTTGTAATGCCATTGACCTTTTTATTATTTTATCTGAAAATTCATCTAACTTGTGACCATCTTGAAACATGTCATATCTTATAAAATTAGTTCTTTCTCTTAATGGAGATAGATCACTAAAAAAT
>FUWD013178623.1_pt1 | contig 16691 bp, 13 predicted proteins | sample 1063281 | NCBI WGS metagenome assembly FUWD01 (sample SAMEA79048168, study PRJEB19326) | metagenome | biome: marine | reverse complement strand
GACGCAATGAAAACTGTTAGTCGAATTAATCCCGTGAGCGAAGCGAATCGGTATACGTGGTGCATGACTCAGTTTTCATAAGTCCCATGACGCAATGAAAACTGTTAGTCGAATTAATCCCGTGAGCGAAGCGAATCGGTATACGTAGTGCATGACTCAGTTTTCATAAGTCCCATGACGCAATAAAAGCTGTAAATTCCGACTCACTCACCGGGACAAGGGGGGGGGAGTATCGAGATGCCATCGGACACAGTGGTAAATAAATGAGTGCTGATGAATCTAAAAAACGCCGCAGGGAACGTATTGCAATTATAGCTGTCATAGCCATAATTGTTGTTCTCACCTTTTTAGAAAGCCACATCTCCACTATAGAGGTACTTCTTCCGATATCCAATGAGGTGCTGATCTTTGGCCTGATTAATATCAACCTTATTCTGATTATCTTCCTTATTTTCCTTATCGCAAGAAACCTGACAAAACTCATATTTGAACGGAGAAAAGGGGTGCTGGGGTCGAAGCTCAGGACAAAGCTTGTTGTAGCCTTTATGATCCTTTCACTTATACCCACCGTCACACTTTTTCTGGTTTCCATTCAATTTCTCTCATACAGCGTAGATAGCTGGTTTGACACAAGGATGGGCGGTGCACTCAATCTGTCCCTCGAGGTCGCCCAGGATTATTACAAGCAGTTTTCCGACAACGCGAAGTACTATGCTCAACAGATTGGGTCTGAAATAACCGACAGTAAACTGTATGAAAAAGAGCAGGCAGATTATCTTAAGGGGCTTTTAACGCAAAGACAGAAGAATTTTAATCTTGATTCCATAATAGTGCGATTTGAAAACAGGGATGTTGAACTGTATATCAAGGACCCCGGTAATCCTGATATTCTTCCACCGGAACTTTCCCCCAGGGTTCTGGAAGATGCCTTTATGGGGAAGGACCTTTCAATAGTGCGATCTGTTGGTGGGGGAGACATGGTAAGCGGGATAGCGCCTCTCTATTCCAATTTCAGTCCTAAAGAAGTGCTGGGGGTCATAGCAGTCAGTTATTATATAGACAGGAGCATGAGTGAAAAGATGACCATCATCTCAAGCACTTCTGAAAAGTACGCGCAGCTCCGACTCTTAAAGAATCCGATAAAGATCAGTTATATTATCACACTCTTCATCGTAACCCTCCTGATCGTCTTTTCCTCAATGTGGGTTGGTCTTTTTCTGGCAAAGGGTATAACGGTCCCCATTCAGAATCTTGCGGAAGCAACTGATGAGGTAGCTCACGGCAACCTCGATTATCACATAGATGTTCTGGCCGAAGATGAGATAGGGGTGCTGGCGGATTCCTTTAATCAGATGACCAGGGACCTCAAGGTAAACAGTCTGGAGCTGGAGCAGGCAAACCTGGACCTCGAACAACGCAGGAAATACATGGAGACTGTACTGCGCAATGTTTCGGCCGGCGTTATTTCCATAGATAGTGATGATGTAATCAGCACAATAAACAGAGCCGCGGAAGAGATGCTGAATATAGGAGGGAAGGCGATCTCAGGCAGGAAGTATGAAGATGTCCTGAAGCCGGAACAAGAGGAGATGGTAAGAGGTATTCGTGAGGAGTTGAGCGCGAGCGATGGTGGTTTTGTGGAGAGACAAATTCAATTGACAGTCAGGGACAAGGCAATTGCAATACTGGTATCTGTAACCATTCTCCGAGATGATGATAAAAATTATATGGGCATCGTGGCCGTATTTGAAGATCTTACCCAGCTTCAGAAGACTGAACGTATCGCTGCGTGGAGGGAAGCTGCTAAGAGGATAGCACATGAGATAAAAAATCCCCTGACGCCCGTCAGACTGAGCGCAGAGAGGTTACAACGGAAATATGGAGATAAGATCGAAGAAGGATCAGATTCTGTGTTTCACGAATGTACACGGACCATAATAAGTCAGGTGGATGTCTTGAAAAATCTGGTCAATGAATTCTCACGTTTCGCAAGATTGCCGGTGACAAACCCCTCCCCGAATAATCTCAATATGGTTGTCGAGGAGTCAGTAATTCTTTTCCAGGATGCCCACAAGGATATAGACTTTGAGTTCCGGAAAGATGCCGACATGCCTGTGTTGAATATTGATGCGGAACAGATAAAAAGGGTGATGGTCAACCTTCTGGATAACGCGGTAGCGGCAGTCTCAGCGGTGGATTATAACGGAAAGATTGAAATCAGCACAGATTATGATAAAAAGAATAAAACGATCAGGTTGAATGTCGGAGATAACGGTCCCGGCATCACGCCTGAGGACAAGATGAAACTGTTTGAGCCCTACTTTTCCACCAAAAAGACTGGCACAGGCCTTGGTCTTGTAATAGTGAGTTCGATAATATCTGACCATAATGGTTCCGTGAACGTAGCTGACAACGTACAGGGGGGGACAATTGTGTCCATCGAATTACCGGTAACATAGGATTTTGATTGTGAATGAGACGATAATGATAGTAGATGATGAAGAGAGTATCTGCCAGTCGTTAAAGGGTATACTTTCGGACGAAGGGTACGAGGTGCTGACCGCTAATAGCGGCGAAGAGTGCCTTGATATAATAGAAGAAGAACTCCCCAGCCTTGTCCTTCTGGATATATGGCTTCCTGGAATGGATGGTATTGAGACCCTGAAACATATAAAATCAAAATATCCTCATATGCAGATTATAATGATATCCGGACACGGTACAGTTGAGTCTGCGGTAGCGACGACGAAACTCGGGGCCTTTGATTTTATAGAGAAACCCCTGTCTCTTGACAAGATTATCCTTGTCGTAGATCACGCGCTGGACATTGTACGTCTGGAAGAGGAAAACAGGCTGTTGAAAAACGGATACAGCTATGAAATTGATGGAAACAGCAAAGAAATCATTGAATTAAAAGAGATGATACAGATTGTTTCTCCGACCAATGCATGGATCCTGATTATGGGCGAGAACGGAACAGGAAAGGAACTTGTTGCCAGGTCGATACACAGGCTGAGCAATCGCTCCAGGAAACCCTTTATAGAGGTGAACTGCGCGGCCATACCTGAGGAACTGATAGAGAGTGAATTGTTTGGCCATGAGAAGGGAGCGTTTACCGGGGCAACAGAAAAGAAAAGAGGGAAATTCGACCTCGCGAACAGGGGAACCATTTTTCTCGACGAAGTAGCGGATATGAGCCTGAAAGCTCAGGCAAAGATCCTCAGAATCCTGCAGGAAAAAAAATTTGAAAGAGTGGGCGGAACAAAGATTATTGATACCGATGTACGTGTGCTGGCTGCAACAAATAAGACCCTCGAATATGAAATGGAGAAGGGAAAATTCAGACAGGATCTGTATTACAGATTGAATGTAATACCACTTGAAATCCCCCCTCTCAGGGACAGGATAGAAGATGTTCCCCTCCTGGCAAGTCAGTTCATCAGGGAATTTTCGCAGAAGGAGTCAAGGACCGAGAAGGATATTGCCGATGACGCGCTCAACACGCTTATGGAACATACCTGGCCCGGCAATGTAAGAGAATTAAAAAATATCATAGAGAGACTTGTAATCACATCACCATTGGATATCATCACCGCTGATGATATCCCTCCACTGTCAAAAGGGAATCACAAATCCCGGGATTCATCAGGCTTCTCTGAAGATATACATTCTTTCAAGGAAGCGAAAGAGGTGTTTGAAAGGGGTTATATTGCACAGAAGCTCAAGGAAAACGACTGGAACGTGAAAAAGACGGCGAAATCCATAGGCCTGGAAAGAAGCAATCTGCATAAGAAGATCAAGATCTATGGACTCGAAGAAATGAAAGAAAAGCAGTATACTTAAACGGTTGTTTTCCAGGAAGATTGTACCCGACCGTGGTCAGGCCTGCCTGTTCATGGAAAACCTGCTTTTTATATCGGAGAGTGAAAACTTATTGAAAGGCAGAAAGGCGAGCCCCAGAATGACAATGATTCCGATGCACAGGAAATGAAGAACTATGGCATAGACAAGCGCCTCATTTTTATCAATACCAAACAATCCAAGTCCAAGCACGCAGAAAAAATGCCAGTTTCCTACGAAGCCGGGAGCGGTCGGGATGGCGATGCCCATGATGATGATAACCATAATGACGAAGGCGGCCGACAGAGGAAGTTCAATATCAAATGCGAAAAAGAGAATGTACAAGGCCACTGCGTCAATTACCCATATCAATATTGACAACAACACCAGGTAGCACATAGATCGACGATGGGGAATGATTTTGAAGCCGTCCACAAAACTGTCTACAAGCCCCGTCAATTTGGAGTGCCATTTGGCAGGGAATATTTTCAGCACATGGGAAAAGAATTTGAGGGCAGTCTCTTTATTGAAAATGAGAAAAGCCATCAGTCCGAGAAAGGCGAGGACAAAGAAGAGAAAGATAAGACTGCCCCTTATCAGCCAGGGCGGGAGCGGTGTGAACAGAACAACGACGAAGAACATCGCAAGGACACTCAGACCGTCAAAGACGCGCTCCACCAGGATGGTTCCCACCGCTGAAGACATACTGATTCCGGTCTTTGTGCTGATGAGATAGGGCCGTGCGAATTCGCCGATCCTTGCGGGAATAGCAACCACAGCGAGAAATCCTACACTGGTTACAGAAAAGAGTGAAAACTGGTCGATCTTCTTGAGGGGTTGCAAGATGATCCCCCACCTGTATGACCTGAGCACTTGTATAAGTATCAAAAGGCACAGAACGGGAAAAACAAAGAAAAGGTTTGCGTTTTTCAGCCCTGCGCCGATATCTCCCAGGTCGATACCTCTGAAAGACAGATATACAAAGAAAGCGCTTATGATAATTCCGAGAAACAAATTCTTTAACATGAGTATGAACTCAAATCCATGAACTGAACAGCCGGCACATTTCCCGCGATTTCCTGGAGCAAAAGACGAGAGCCCGTCTATACGGTATTGCGGGGAGCCTAAATAAAAATCAGAGATCTGATTCGGAAGGTGTGGACAACGCCTGGTTATCCGTGTCTTCCTGACTCTGGCTATTTCCTTCAAGCAGGTAATCGGCTACCTTGTCATGCAGACGTTGCGATGCCTTTCTGTTACCAATGATCCCGACCCTTACCCCCACAGAGGTCAGATCCTTTGACTTATATTCAACAACAAAACGGACATCCTCGCCATCTATAACGGCTTTTATAGTTCCTTTGCTTATCTCTTTTACAGGGATCACATCAGTTGCATTCATGTAGGCCACGGTCTTTTCACAGGCGCTCCATGTGTCGTCAAATGGATGCTGGTAATCAGTTTTCAATTCGCCATTTATGTAGAAATATGCACCGGATCCTCCGCTAACAGCAGCGCCGCCTACAAGAAAAGGAACGGCACAACCCGAGATTATGAAGGTTCCAACCATCAGAATCACAATCAATTTAACTCCATTAACAACGATTTTCATGATGAAATCCTTTCAATCCTTTATAATATTTTCAGGTGGTTGCTGAGACGAGACCGTTCTTTAAACAGAAACCTGCAACCACTCGGCGATACCCACGGGCACCTTACTCAAGTGAGTACGCCGTCCGGGCAATGCTGCCATTCACTATCATGTTATCCCGCATACAGGCCTGACAATGCAGACATGCATTCATAAAGGGTGCTGACTGGAGATATGTGAATCTACTACGCCTGCGCACTTGTATCACATCCTTACCCAACATTAAACCGGAAATGCTCAAAGCAGGGATGATTGCTCAGTTTGATTAAATAGTGGACCTATGGCCCTGCGGGGCGAAATCCCGTCGAAGCATTGCAGACACAAGTTTTCTCTGGGAAGTAACAGTGACTTAACAAAGGCATCCATTGTATTGAACGAGACGGAGTCGGCGCCTATCACCTCGGCAACCCATTTTTCCAGATCCACAAGTTGTTTCATGGATGTGATGTTTCCTGTCTCGAAGTATTTTCGCGCCAGCAATTCCCCTTCAGAACGGGTAGAGATTCCGAATGCACAGGGATGCATGAGTGGTGGACAGGCAATACGCACATGGATCGCCTTCGCCCCCGCCTTTTTGAGATCCATCACCTTATTGAGGATCTGAGTCCCCCGCACTATGGAGTCGTCGCAGAGGACAACCGTTTTACCCATAACGTAAGGAAGAACCGACAGTTTGCGCTTGGCCATCTTTTCGCGGGCAACCTGGGAAATCTGGGTGTAACTGCGATCGGCATACCGGTTATAGAGAAACACATCCTGATAGTTAATTCCAGAGTGTTTGTGGTATCCGAGAGCGTGACCGACACCCGACATGGGGACTGGCGCGACAATATCTGCAACCATACCCCCTCATCGATGTCTCTTTGCGCCAGGCTTTGACCGAGGTTGTTGCGGGCTTCCTGCACATAAACTCCGTCTATTATGGAATCGATACTTGCGGTATATGCCCATTCAAAGGCGCAGTGCGCGCTGCGCGGGGAATCAAGTTGTTCAATGGTTTGGATCCCGTTGTCACTGATGAGGACGATCTCTCCAGGGGCTACATCCCGGTAGATTTCCATATCCATATTTTGAATGGCCCTCGATTCCGAGCTTACGGAGTAACGTTCGGAATCTTCTCCGAGTATAAGCGGGCGGAATCCGAAGATGTCTCTGGAGGCATAAACACCATCCCTGGTAAGTACCACCAGAGAGTAGGATCCATCGATTTTCTTTGAAAGCGCGGATATGCCGCTCACTATATCGTCTTGCTCTATTATGATCTTCGAGATTATCTCAATGTCGTAGCCCTTGTAGAAGGACTTGCCCCTGTTCAACATATCCTTCATGAGTTCGTCGGAATTGATCACGTTACCGCTGAAGGCTATTGAGATTTCACCAAACCTGGTCTGCCACTTCATTGGCTGGCGATCCCGCAGGCTTACATGACCAATGCCCCAGGAGCCATGTAGATTCGACAGTTCTTCAGCCGTGAATCTGTTGGTGACCCTGCCATGATGAGTTATGTGGTTGACTCCATCATCAAAGGTGGAAATGCCGCAGTATTCCTGTCCCCTGTGCTGCAGAAAATCCAATCCCTGGTAAATGTCATTCGCGCATTCTGTTTTTGAATATATGCCGAAGACACCGCAATTTTCCTCTATGAATTTCATTGCCCGGCCCTTTTTCCTTAATACTGACTTTTGTATGACAACTTTTTAGTTGAAAAAGCCACAAATCCGCACGTCAATTAACAACATTATTGCTGTTCCGATGAACCTATATCCGCGTGGTAACTCTGTAGAGATTTAACGCGACCATGGTCTTCCCGAATGGCGGAAATCCCTCTGACAGCGGCGAGGGCCGCGGCTGCCGTGGTAATATAGGGAACCTTGTATTTAATGGCGGTTTTTCTGATATATGAATCGTCATGCTTGCTCATTCTGCCACTCGGTGTATTGATTACTAGCTGAATCTCTTGATTTTTTATCCCATCGGTAATATTCGGACGACCCTCGTGCATCTTGAGTATAAGTTCCGAGCTGATACCATGCCCTGCCAGGAAGTGATGGTTCCCCTTAGTGGCCTTCAATTTAAACCAAGCCTTTCAAATTCCCTTGCCACCTCAAGTATGGCACCTTTATCATTGTCATACGCGGTGATCAACACGGTTCCCTCTTCGGGAAGTGCCTGGCCCGCGGCTATCCCTGTGTGCCTTGAAGAATGCTGTGCCGAAGGAATCAGCCAGGCCCAGGACTTCTCCCGTTGAGCGCATCTCCGGACCGAGGAGCGGGTCCACCTCCTGAAACATGTTGAATGGAAAGACCGCTTCCTTTACACCGAAGTGTTGTACCTCCACGGTTTCAACATGGAGATCGGCCAGTCTTTTCCCCAGCATCAGTTGTGTGGCGATGCGAGCCATGGACACATTACAGATCTTTGAAACCAGTGGAACCGTTCGGGACGCGCGAGGATTTGCCTCAAGTATATAAACGACATCATCCATTATGGCATACTGGATGTTCATCAATCCCACAACGTTGAGTTCTTTTGCGATCTTTCTTGTGTATTCGTGGATGGTGGCTATATTGCCGGCCGACAGGCTGATAGGGGGAATGGCGCACGCGGAATCACCCGAATGAACACCGGCAAGCTCGATGTGCTCCATGACCGACGGGATGAATACATCAGTTCCGTCGGATATGGCGTCAGCTTCCACCTCAATGGCATTTTCCAGAAACCTGTCGATCAGAACGGGTCTCTCAGGGGTGACATCAACGGCGGCCGCGAGGTAGCGTCTCAGCATCTCCTCGTCATGGACCACCTCCATCCCGCGTCCACCCAAGACGTACGATGGTCTGACCATCAGCGGATAATCTATTCTTCTTGCTATAACGAGGGCTTCCTGTATGGTGCTCGCCATCCCCGATTCCGGCTCAGGTATCTCCAGTTTTTCCATCATCTTCCGGAAGCGATCCCTGTCTTCCGCCAGATCTATCATCCCCGGGGAAGTGCCGATAATCTTCACTCCCGCTTCGGACAGTTCGTTCGCGAGGTTAAGGGGAGTCTGCCCACCGAATTGAACGATGACCCCTTCCGGCTTTTCATTTGCATAAATACTCAGGACATCTTCCACTGTAAGGGGCTCGAAGTAGAGCTTGTCCGATGTGTCGTAGTCCGTGGATACCGTCTCCGGGTTGCAGTTTATCATGATGGCCTCAACCCCTTCATCCTTCAGGGCAAAGGCCGCGTGCACGCAGCAGTAATCGAATTCTATCCCCTGTCCGATGCGGTTCGGCCCTCCACCGAGGACGATAATTTTCCGCCGGTTCGTCGTTTCAATCCTGCCCGGAGAGTTGTATGTCGAGAAGTAGTATGCCGCGTCATCCACCCCGCTGACGGGGACCGGATCCCACCCCTGCACAACACCGAGCGATATGCGTCGCTCTCTCATTTTCTTTTCGGGGATTGTGAGCAGCTGCGACAGATAGCGGTCGGCGAACCCGTTTTTCTTCGCCCGGGCAAGCAGGTCATCCGGCAATTTGCTGCCCCTGTAGCCGAGGATATCCTCCTCCATCTCGACAAGTTCCTTCATTTGTTCGATGAACCATGCCTTGATGTGAGTTTTCCTGTGCAGATCTTCCACGCGTGCGCCCTTGCGCAGGGCCTCGTACATGATGAACTGTCGCTCGCTTGTCGGCTTGGCCAGGAGCCCCATCAGATCATCAAGGGATCTTTCATGAAAATCCCTGGCAAATCCGAGACCATAGCGATTTATTTCGAGGGACCTGATTGCCTTCTGTAAGGCCTCCTTGTAGTTTCTGCCGATGCTCATCACTTCCCCGACCGCGCGCATCTGCGTTCCGAGTTCGTCCACTGCTCCCTCGAATTTTTCAAATGCCCACCTGGCGAACTTGATAACGACGTAATCGCCTGAGGGGGCATATTGATCCAGAGTGCCGTTTTTCCAGTAGGGTATCTCGTCCAGCGTAAGCCCGGCAGCCAGCATAGATGATATCAGGGCAATGGGGAATCCGGTAGCCTTGGATGCCAGGGCGGAAGAGCGTGACGTTCTTGGATTGATTTCTATTACCACCACACGTCCGGTTTCGGGATTGTGGGCGAATTGAACATTTGTGCCGCCGATTACCTGGATTGCCTCCACGATGCTGTAGGAATATTTCTGGAGGCGTGCCTGCAGTTCCGGAGTTATCGTCATCATGGGGGCCGTGCAGAATGAATCCCCGGTATGCACACCCATGGTGTCGACATTTTCTATGAAGCAGACAGTGACCATCTGATTTTTTGCATCCCGGACAACTTCCAGTTCCAGTTCTTCCCACCCCAGGACGGATTCCTCAACGAGTATCTGGCCGATAAGACTTGCCGCGATCCCTCTGCCGGCGACGGTCTGGAGTTCCTCCTTGTTGTACACCAGGCCGCCTCCCGTTCCACCCATGGTGTAGGCCGGTCTTATAACCACTGGATATCCGAGATCTTCAGCGATCCTTTCAGCCTCGGCAATGCTGTAGGCGGGTTCGCTTTCCGGAATGTCTATACCGAGACGGCCCATAGTTTCCTTGAACGCAATGCGGTCTTCGCCACGTTCAATGGCGTCAATATTTACGCCGATAACCTTTACGTTGTATTTGTCGAGAACACCTCCCCGCGACAACTCCAGTGTCAGATTAAGACCTGTCTGACCGCCGAGGTTGGGAAGAATGGCGTCCGGACGTTCCTTCTCTATGATTTCCTCAAGATATCGGAAGTTTAAAGGTTCGATATAGGTTACATCGGCCGTTCCAGGATCGGTCATTATCGTGGCCGGGTTGGAATTGACAAGGACAATCTCATAGCCCAGTTGTTTGAGGGCCTTGCATGCCTGGGTTCCCGAATAATCAAACTCACAGGCCTGTCCTATGACAATGGGCCCGGAGCCTATAATCATCACTTTTTTTATGTCGCGCCGCGCCGGCATACACTACCGTCCTTTCAACTGAAAATATGTGAGGATAAAAAATCTCAAAAGTGTCGCGAGTATAAAAAAGTCGCCCCGTCGTGTCAAGGTGTAAATTTCGGGACAGCAGCAGCCACGAAAATCTGGCAAAAATACGTCCTGTCTCATTCTCATTCAAAATCATGAAAAGAGATTTCCGGATGGGGGGGGCCAAACAATCGACAAAAAGCATTATAAAGACGATCTGATCCGTGGGGCGTTTATGATTTTGTTTTTAGTGGTATCTCGGATTGCAGGTACATGAAGTGCAATAAGATATATAACCACCGGCTCAGTTCGGAGCGCCTTTGGCGGGCCGGGGTTGTGCCATGCTAATTCGTTGCGGAACAAAAATGGCATCCTGCAGTTTAGAAAACCGCAGGATGCCATTTTGTTTGTATCAATAGTTACAGACCTACAGCGCCTTTACATTAGCCGCGGCCGGGCCTTTTTGACCCTGCTCAACATCGAACGTTACGCGCTGACCTTCTTGCAGAGACTTAAAGCCTTCAGCCTGAATCGCGCTGTGATGAACGAAAACGTCACTGCCGCCATCCATTTCGATGAACCCAAAGCCTTTTCCATCGTTAAACCATTTCACGGTACCTTCTGCCATAATTTGCTTCCTCCTTCCATAGATTTTTCAAAGTCGGATTACCATTATGACAAAAACACCAGGGCCACCAGCATCCTCAGGGATCAGGCAGCCAGTCTTCGCACTACAAAAATGTCAACATCCAACTTGCGAGGCGAATATATAGCCGCAGCTGCCAAATGTCAAGGATTAAAATCATTTATAATTGTTTTGGATTACTGTGAAAAACGATTGCCAGTCCATTTCTCATGGAAGCAAAGCCCGTCTCATCGAATTCGCAGCGAGGTATTCCATCTTGCCGGTGAGATGGCTTGAATAAGGAAAATCGGCGATGATATTGATATTATTCTCCAGAGTTGAATCATTCTTGTGGTATTATGCCAGGAATTAATTCCTGGCTGACTGCTGCAAAAGCCATCTGGCGGTGAAGAATGTTTTACCAAGTTACTGCCGATTTAGTCATTGTTACTCACTTTATGTGGATTCTGTTTGTCGTACTGGGGTTTCCGGTGTTTCTTTACTTAAACCTGCCCGGATGGAGATTACTTCACCTCGCTGCCCTTATCGCAACTATCATCATGCAGATTACACGGACCATCTGTCCTTTGACCTACCTTGAAGCATATCTGAAATCGAAAAATATATCAGATGCCGTATATCCGGGTGCATTTATCATCGAAAAAGTGGAGAGTATGATCTATGTTGATGACCTTATAACTCTTGAAAGAATCACCTGGCTGACAACAATTTTTTTCATAATCGTTTTGTTGTCCTTCTGGTTCAGGCCGGTTAAGTTGAAGAGGGAAAAGTGAAGGAGTGAACGCAGTCAGGAATGTAAGTAAATCATGCAGCGCATTAATTCCAGGATATCAAAGGTGAATAATGACACGAAATTTCAGAACATTTTCTATTCCCTTCGCGATTACCGCACTCGGCATATCTTCGGTAATCACCCAGATTACCGTTATCCGTGAATTCATAAATATCTTTGAAGGGAATGAGATAGTTCTTGGAGTTCTATTCTCGCTCTGGCTTCTGCTTACGGGACTCGGTGCATGGCTTGGAAAATTCATAATCTCCGAACGAGTGCAGATGACCCTGCTGCGCGTATCCCTTTATCTTGTTGCCTTTCTGCCTGTTTTTCATATTGTCCTCATTCGCTTTCTCAGAAATGAACTGTTCATCAGGGGGGAGCTTCCCGGCATTGGGCCTCTTATTATCTGGGCATTGGTACTTCTGCTTCCATATTGTATTCTTTCCGGAGGACTGCTCACTCTTGCCTGCAGCCTTCTTGCCTTCAGCGGTTCTGATGATCGCAGCATCGGCAAAATTTACTTTTTTGACAATATCGGTGATATCCTAGGAGGGGTTATTTTCACCTTCGTCCTTGTCCACTTTTGCAACAATCTGACTGCCCTGTATGTTCCCGCCTTTCTCTGCCTTTTGGGTTTTTTATCGCTAACCCCTGCAGGTTCCGGTGGGAGATTATTTTACAGCTCTCTGGGATTCATCGGATTGATATCCCTTTTTTGTATTGGCTGGTTTGTAAACCTGGACAGCATCTCCCTGCGATGGCTCTACCCGCACCAGAAGATAGCAGATCACCGGGAATCTCCTTACGGAAGACTGGTTGTCACGCGGAGTCATGATCAGACATCATTTTTCGAGAGCGGAGGGCACCTCTTCTCAACACCCAATACTTTTGCCAGTGAGGAGATCGTGCATTACGCGCTTTCTCAACTACCGAAGGTTGATTCGGTCCTTCTGGTTTCGGGCGGCATGGCCGGTGTTATTGACGAAATTCTGAAGTATGATGTCAGTCGTCTTGATTACGTTGAACTTGATCCCGCGATAATTTCCGCCGGAATGCAGCATCTCGATATCCGATTTTCGCCGGAGGTACACCTGCATCGGGGTGACGGCAGGAAGTTTATTCAAAGGACGGATAAAAAATATGAAGGTATTATCCTTGATCTTCCCGCTCCGGGGTCTCTCCAGCTCAACCGATTTTATACCCTTGAATTCTTCAAGGAGGCCCGGGCGGCACTTCTGCCGGGAGGCGTTATATGCTTCGGTGTTCCCGGGGCGGAGAATTATATCAGCGGGGATCAGGCACGCTTCCTCTCAACCCTCAAAAACACATTGAGGCAGGTCTTTAAAAATGTCCTGATTATTCCGGGTGAGAGGAATATATTCATCGCATCCGACTCGCCGCTGTCTTCTGATATAGCTTCACTTATTTCCTCCCGGAAGATTGAAACCGTTTATGTAAACAGGAATTACCTTGCGGGGAGAGTCACTCCAGAGAGACTTTCCTATATAGAAGGCTCTATTATTGACAGTGTTCCAACAAACCACGATTTTCGTCCCACGGCGTATTTCTACCGGATGCGCGTCTGGCTTGGCATGTTTCAGGCAAACTACAGAATAATTCTGATTGCGGTTTCCCTATTCTTCGTTCTATATTTCTTACGTATCGGGATGATCAGAAAGGCCATATTTTCAACTGGTTTTACAGCTTCTTCCATGGAGGTTATTATTCTCCTTTGTTACCAGATTTTGCACGGCAGTGTCTATACCGGAATAGGCTTTATCATTGCGTCATTCATGTTTGGACTTGCCGCGGGGAGTTTCATGGCAAACAGGGGAATTTCAAAAAAACGTGCAATAAACATCAAATCGATTTTAGAAATTGAAATGGCGATTATAGCCTACCTTGTACTATTTATGATGATGCTCTTTTGGGGGCAGGCTGTACTTGGAAACTTTGCCTTTGCTGTTCTGACTGTTCTTATCGGCGCATTGACGGGGTATGAATTTCCCCTTGCCGGAAAGATTCTCTTTTCCTCTCCATGGGAAACGGCCGGTTCTCTATATGCTGCAGATCTTCTCGGGGCAAGCCTCGGGGCGCTTGTTGCAAGCCTCTTTGTTGTCCCCGTTTTCGGGATTTATTATACCTGTTCACTTCTGATATTATTTAAGGTATTCATTATCCTGGGGTTGCTGTTTCGGAACAGGATCGCAACATGAAAAAATATCTCATCAGAGCAAATCGCCTGACTGGCTGGCTGCTTCTTTCAGTTATACCTGCTTTGTTGCTTACCGGATACGGTATAACCGGAAGGTATGAATTTATCTCGCGAATGGCGACTGCTGAAGACTATCTTTATATACACAACCTGTTCATATATGTCCTGATTGTGTTTTTTGCGATTCATGCGGCGATCAATATATATTTCGCGATCCGGAGGTGGAGAAAGAAGTGATGGACCTGACGCGAAGGGATTTGATTAAAGCGGGCATTGCCTGCTCACTCGCCGCTTCTCCTTCGGATGCCTTTGCGCAGTGGTTTTCGTCCTCCGGAAAGAATGAAAAAGAGATCACTCAAAACGATGCCCCTGAGAAACTCTGGAAGTGGTCGAAGGAAGTCTATTATAAAGTGAATCTGGGCAGGAATGTCCAGTGCCTGACCTGTCCGAATCAGTGTATCCTGGAACCTGATGCCCGGAGCAGATGCCAGTCCCACGTCAATAAGGATGGAAAACTCTACACGCTGGTTTATGGCAATCCCTGTTCGACACATGTTGATCCTATAGAAAAGAAGCCTCTGTATCATTTTCTACCTTCATCCGGTGTGCTCTCCATAGCAACAACCGGGTGCAGTTTTAATTGTTTGAACTGCCAGAACTGGGAGATATCGCAGGTGAGACCCGAAGATGTCAGTTTTATGGATATGTTCCCCGATGCCGTCGTGAAAACCGCCCGGGAGAATGGTTGCAGTGGCATCGCCTATACCTATTCCGAACCGACGACCTTTTATGAATACATGCTGGACACATCCCGGCTGGCACGCAAAGCGAACATCAAAAACATCTGGGTTTCCAATGGTTATATCAACGAACCTCCCCTTCTTGAGCTTTGCAAGACGCTGGATGGCGCGAACATTGATATCAAGAGTTTTTCAGAGGATATCTATTCACGGCTGAATGGGGGCAGATTGAAACCGGTATTGAGAACCCTTATGCTCCTGAAGGAGAAGGGTGTCTGGTTTGAGATTACCTCATTGGTAGTTCCGACCTATAGTGATAATATGGAGATGATAAAACGGATGTGCGGGTGGATACTGGAAAATCTCGGGCCCGACTATCCCCTTCATTTTTCACGTTTTTATCCCCGGTACAAGCTGACACATCTCCCCCCGACCCCGGTATCGTTTCTGGAAAAAGCAAGAAAGGCCGCGATGGAGATGGGGATTCATTATGCCTATGCAGGCAATATTCCGCAGGCGGACTCGAATCACACGTACTGCCCATCCTGTAAAAAAAAGATCATAGAACGTCTTGGATATATAATCACGGAGAACAAAATCAAGGACGGCAAATGCTCATTTTGCCGGCAACCAATCGCGGGTGTGTGGGAGCAGTAGCCCCTGCATAAGGTTTTATTATGCCGGCAATGTGACGTATTCTCCGTTCAGATACACAGGAATAAGGCCCCCTGAAAGGCCCACCGTCGCCTTCACCGGTCGGATGGCATGGGGCAGATCCCTTGGAATATACACCGATCCGGGCGTTGCAACCTCGTAAAATTCGTCTCCGAGCATCACCTCAAATGTAATGGCGTCCTGATCTCCTATCGAAGACGGCAATCCACTCGAAAATCCTGTCATGTGGTTGAACATGAGGATTAATGCCTTGTCGAGCCACTTCAATCTTTTTGTCAGATAGGGTGCAGGAAACAAATTCGACCACCAGCTGCCGTTGTGTTACAATACAGTTAAACAGATTTGAATTTTTGGAACAGATCTTCAGCTTTGTATAAATAAAGGAGGTTGTAATTATGAAGTGTCACGAAGTGGATTATGAAATACTGGGGCATGACATGCAAATTGTGGAGGTGGAGCTCGACCCTGGTGAAACGGTTGTCGCCGAGGCGGGAGCCATGAATTACATGGAAGACGGCATTACCTTTGAATCCAGAATGGGAGACGGCTCGAAGGCGGATGAAGGAGTTTTTGGCAAGTTGATGAGTGCGGGAAAACGGGCATTAACTGGAGAATCCATGTTTCTCACCCACTTTACCAACACTGGCACCGGCAAGAAGAGGGTATCTTTTGCGGCGCCTTACCCTGGTAAAATCATTGCATATAATATGGCAGAGGCTGACGGGGAATTGCTCTGTCAGAAGGATGCCTTTCTGGCGGCGGCGCTTGGGACAGAGATCGGCATTGCTTTTTCGAAGCGACTGGGAGCGGGTTTTTTCGGAGGAGAGGGGTTTATTCTCCAGCGCCTGCGTGGGGATGGCATGGCGTTTATCCATGCCGGCGGAACTATAATCGAGAAACAATTAAAGGATGATATCCTTCGGGTTGATACCGGTTGTCTGGTGGCATTTACGAAGGAAATTGATTACAGCATTGAACGGGCGGGGAACCTTAAATCAATGTTTTTTGGAGGTGAGGGCCTCTTTCTGGCGACACTTAAGGGCACTGGAACTGTCTTCCTGCAGAGTCTGCCTTTTTCCCGCATGGCAGACCGAATACTTGCTCATGCGCCTTCAGCTGGCGGCAGCAAAAAGGTGAGTGATCGACCTTCGGCCGTTCAGGCGGGATGGTGGACGGAGATTAAAAG
>FUWD013229794.1_pt1 | contig 16697 bp, 39 predicted proteins | sample 1063281 | NCBI WGS metagenome assembly FUWD01 (sample SAMEA79048168, study PRJEB19326) | metagenome | biome: marine | reverse complement strand
TCTGTGTGATCGTTTGCGCGGCGCTTGTTGCGGCGTCTTTGTGCTTTACTCGCCATCCATGGACTCCAACATTATTTCAGCTTTGCAGATTTCTAGAATGCCGATAGCCAGCGCGACCGACATTCCCGGCCCAGCCCGCTCGTATATTAAATCCTTGATTGCGTCGGCAAGGATGTCTGCGATGTCCTCTTGCCTGCCGCTGCCGTTGATTGCTTTGAGTGTCATGCTCGCCCTACCTTTCTGAATATCGCCCTGAGTATCCAAGCGCGTGTAAATGACAGCGCGAAGAACATGGCGGTGATTGCTGCTGATTGAGATGGCGAGAACCCCAACACATAGACGGTTGCGGCCCATGAGACGCAAAGGCCGATGATTGCGTTTGTCAGGGCTTCGAGCGCGTCAATTTTCATATATCGAACCCCTCTTGCGTTGGGGTGACGTGCGCTGGCTTGGCTACGAATAGATCAGCTTGGCGGTGCGCGTCGGTGATACGCTTTACGCATATGTCAAAGTAATCTGGGTCTTGCTCAATCCCGATGAATGAGCGTCCGAGGTTGACGCAAGCAACGCCAGTGGTGCCGCTGCCCATGAAAGGGTCGAGGATGGTTTCGGCGTTGGGCAGAAAGCCTAAGCACCATTCCATTAGGGCGACGGATTTTTGGGTGGGGTGTTGGCGGGGTATGTGGCGCTCAATCCTCATGCAGCCATTCCAGTGTAGGCGGATTTGCCTCACAGCGCCTTTAAGGTTTGTCCAAGCCAGCTCGCAATCTGCAAAGTCAGACGCACCGTTCATCTTGTCCCAAACCAGCCAGCACGATGTTGGGTCTAGTTTGTAGTAGTTTCCACCGAACACGATTGAATTGCGGGCCATTGAAACCGCCATACTGACGTGCGCGTCTAAGGTTTGCGTGTCCCATTCCTTGTGCGCGTACAGGTCCGCTGCAGCCAGCTTGCCGCGAGATTTAGATTTGCCACCGCTTTCCCCAATCCCATAAGGCGGGTCTGTGACACACGCATCCACCTTCCCAAGCATCGGCATCACGGCCAAGCAATCTCCTTGAATTAGCCTGCAATTCCCTATCGTGACTTCTCGTATAATCGCGCTCATTCTTTAGCCCCAATCGCTTCTTTTCTATTTTCATGCTTGCCCTGAAACTCGGTTTGCCACGCGCGGACCAACGGCTTTTCGTATCACAGACAACTGCGCCGCAAGTCCGTCCCACCTGTTCTTCTCTGCGGCTGCACTTGCTTTGATTGTTTCCAGTTCTTTTTCCAGGGCTTCTGATTTTTCCAGAAGTTCGCGAAATGCTGCGCGGGATTTATTGAATGACAATGAAAGGCTTTCCATGTCCTCGTTTCCACCATCCGGCCCAAACTCGGCTTCTCTGATCAGCATCACCCAACCGGGACGAACACCAAGAACCTCGGCCAAGGTGTCGTCAGTATCGCCCTGTCTGTATTTTCCGTCGTCAATATCGTAGCACTCTGCAAGCATCGTGAATATGTCGATGCGCTGGCGTTTTGTTGGCTCTGGCGTTTGTGTCTCGGCTTTCACGGGTTTCATTGGAACCACCTTTCTTTTTGCTTCGCAGCTTGGGCATCTGAGTTTGTTCTTTATGTACGTCCACCCCATTGTGAGCGCCTTGGCGCGGGCTTGGCTTTCGTTGGGGCGCGCCGGCCGACCGCCGATCTGTTTGGTGACATAGGCGCAAGGTACGCATTCATCGCGGTTGCAATCGTCGCAGATAATTTTAGCCCTACTTTGGCCCTGCGTGTATTTTATGCCTTCAATCATCAATCGCCCCAATCGCTGCTTTGATTTCTGCGTCTGCATCGCGCCCTAGCTGCACCAACGCGGTCCGCAGGGCGTTGACGTGGACCCCAGCGGCCAGGACGGTTGCTGCCGACTGATAGCCCCATGTAAGCCGCCCGACAGCGTCTCTGACCTGTTGCTCCATTTCGGGGGTGGGTTCCTGTGCCAAGCTGACTTCGCTTGTCGGCTGCGCGTCATACGGCGGGACGCTCATTGCTTCATTGTCCAGACGGCCCCGCATGTGGCTTTTCGGTGGTGCAGCAAGTCAAACAGCGGCCCGCGAAGTCTGCAGCCGATTGTCTTGATGTGAATTTCTCGCCCAAGACCCCGGCAAACCGCGTCGGTGATCTGCCGCGTTGTCATTTCCTTTTTAATCACCCGCAGAATTTCGGCATCTATTTCACGGCTAAACGGTTCGCGGCCTCTGTTTTGCATTGAAGGCGCTTTGCCCTTGTGACCCTCCATCCGAGCGGCCCGCATCATAGCAAGCCCCATTGCGTACTCGTCAACCTTGGCGTCAGGTAGGTTGGCCGGGATAACACCCGCCGCCATGGTGGACGCTTGGGCGTGGCGGTTGTCGGTTCTCTGAGTGATGTTCATATCGTGTCGTTCCCTTCGTCTTTGCAGTGAAAACATTTCCATGAGACGCCGTTGCCATCGACTTCGACGCGCAGGCACTTTTCCAAATGCTTGCGCCGGGTGTGGCTGCACTTTGGGCAGGTTGTCTTGCGGCTTCCCGGTTGTGGCGGTGTGATGCCGTTGAATTGCATTGCTTGCTCGACTGCATTCATTTCTTGGCCCCAATCTTTTCTGCGTGGCGGGCTATGCCGTTTCTGATTGCCGTGTGGTCGAGGTTGAAATACCGCCCGATTTCCGACAGCGAATATCCGGCAAAGTTGGCTTCGTAGAAAACCTGCCAACGGGCTGCGACGAGATACGTCGAACGGTCCCGGCGCTGCATTTCGTCGGGGTTCAAGCCCTTGGTTGCGGCCACCCGGCGATGAATGCGGATTAACTCGGCCTCTGGCACGTCCTCGCAGTCCTGAGAATAAACGCCTTTGCGGTAAGCGCTGGTTGTCATTGCGTCGAACAGGGCACGGCGTTCCGATGCGTGACGGGATTCCATGTCATCAAGCGTTTCACGGATAATTTGAGAGTGATTGCTCATGCTGCGCCCTCCTGCCGTGCTGAGAAATAGGGGGCGACAACATCGCCGTATTTCGCTTGCAACATCCCGTAAGCGTCATTCGCAAACACATCGACAAACGCAGACACAGATGCGCGGCGATACTGGTCCAACACATCACGGCCAGCCATTGCGCCGATAGAGGCGGCCATATGCCCCCACACGTAACCCTCTGGCACGGCCTCACCTGCCGACATGCGGCGAACCATCGCCTCTTTTTCGTCGGGCTTGTATTGCTGCAACTTGGCACCCGATTGCGAAACGCCCTTGGGCATTGCATCGACAAACTCAGATTGAACGGGCCAAGCGTAGCTTTTGTGATTGTCGCGGATCGCTGTGAAGGTTTTTTCAATATCCGAGTTGAACCGCACTTCATCGCCAACTGGCAGGCGACGGGCAAAGGCGTCGGCGATATTCGCAACGTGCTTTGCCATCGCTTCGTCGCTCAAACCTCTTGGCGGGGCAAATCCGCTTAGAAATTCAACAACCGCCGATTCCGCCTTGGCCCTACGTTCTTCAAACTTCATCATTGCTCTTGCTCCTTCAATAATTTCAAAACATTCTCTGAAACCCCAAATCTAGAAATCCTCCCCATTCCCCCTTGGGGGTTAGGGGGTTTTTCATTTACTGGTTTACTTACAGAGTTAGTCGGCAAAATTTGCCGACAATGACTACGTGAATTTGCCGACGGTGATTGCGCAGTTCTGCCGACGGCAGATTTTGCCGACGGTGAATCAACATCTGGCCCAAATGCAGGGTCGCACCCCAAAATGTAGGAATTGCTGGAATACTTGCCGCTGGCCGCTTGGAACGCCTGAGTGACTACTTTCAGCAGCCCTTTAGCCTCCAAAATTGCTATCTGGTCGTAGACAGAACGCACCGACATTTCGCAGTCGCGGCCAAGCGTTTCCTTGCTTGGAAAACAGCCGTAGTCGGGGTGGTAGCGGTCGCACAAGTGCCACAACACAACCTTGGCCGCAGGCTTCAATCCACGTTGTTTAATAGCCCAGTTTGTTGCATCGTGGCTCACGATATCGCCCCCCGCAAAGGGACGGAAACCATCGACGGGCGCAGTGTAATAGCCACACGTCCCAAGGGCGGTTCAGCGCCAGAAATAACGGGCGCAGCCATGCGAAATATGTTATCATCAACACCGATAAAGCGGGCGATTTCATCCCGTGCGCCCTTCATGCGGTGCACAAGGTTATCATCGTCATAGGCGTAGTTTGCGGGTGGATAGAACGCCATCTCAAAGCCGATACTGGCGTCGCCCATCTTGCGTATCTTTTGCTCAAGCAGGGACACCCACACAGCCCGCTGGTGCAGCTTCTTGGCCTTGTTTACCTTGGTCCAGTGATGTCGGGCGTTTGGTGATAATTCGTTGGGGGGAAACGGCACTGAAAAGCACTGTATCTGCCCTGTGATAGCGTCAGCCATTCTTGCCACCCCGCGCTAATATCTCATGCGTGACGGCGTACAGGCGGTGACGTAGCGCAACCACACCGGGCTGGCCGTGGCGGGCCTGTATGCGGCGCTCTAGCGATGAGCGTAAGCGTTCTAGTTCAGCCATTGGACAATGCCTCCCTATAGAGGTCCAGCACCGCAGATTCTTCCGAAAGTTTATCGGGATCGGTCGCGCGTTCTTTTATGATCGTGCGCACGGGCCGCTTGAGATAGCCGCGCCCGCTCAATTCAGCGAACACCTCTTTCTCGGCTTCCTTGATGTCTGCAATCTCTGCCCGCAGGCGTTCGATGCGCTCTACGAATGCCCGCAACTCTGACGTTGCAACCCGGTGGCTGTCTGTCTGCTCAATAGCTGATCCGTCCATGCGAAAATCTTTCATAATCGTTTAGGTTGTGGTGTGAATAAAAGGACGGGGGAAACGCCTGAGCGCTCAACCCCCGCCAGTTGATCCGCGCGGGAGGTCGCGGATAGCCCGGCACAGGAATACCGGGATGCTGTAAAGGGGGTCATGCTGCGGCATCCATGCTGAGAACGCCCCACTGTGATGCGATAGCGCTTGCAATCCCGGGATAGGTCCGGCTGCGCTCTTTCCAGCGATCAGGCCCGGGGCTGGCAAGGTGGCAATCCGCACGGGCGTCTGATGCTGTCATGTGGCTTGTCGGGGTCAATGCTGGCAGGCCGCGCGTCCAGAAGCAGGTGCGCTTCTTTGCCGTGTCGCCGAACTGCCAAGGCTGGCACGTGAAGTCAGGGCCGCGACCGACGATCTCACGGGCGTAGCGGTGCATTACGGGGTTTTCCACTGCAACCATGGGGGCGTTTGCGTTGAGGCACTCAAGGAAAAACGCCGCGCCCTGGCGCATGTCATCCCATAGGTCGCGTTCTGCCAGCCAGCGCACGCCGCTGTTGCAAAGCCGGGTACATGGCGGGTGAGCGATAACCCCGGCCCAACGCTTGCGCAGAAGATCCGACACGTCGCCTTGAATGTGCGGGCCGTCGACCTCGGTTGGCAGCAGGTCGCAGGATACCGCGTCGATACCCTGCGCAATCATTGCGTCACGGACTCGGCCAGAGTATTCACATGCTATCAGCCAAGTCATTGCGCGGCCTCCACCGGATAATCACCGGAGCGCTCAAGGCGCTTTCTGCAAGGTGCAATCCAGTCGAACGCAGTCTGGCCCGTGCGGTCATTGTTCCGCCAGATCAGCCAGCAATACGCAGTGGCCGTGCTGCCCTTTGCAGACAGCTTGCCCTTGTGCATCACAACGCGTTCCGAGAATTGCAGAATGTCGGTCGGTGCGCCCGTGCTGAACAGGTCGTTATACCGCCCGATACCCTCAAGAAACGCGGTGCGGACAATGACGGCAACGCCGTGGCGGCTGGTGTTGCGCGCCTGAGTGATGAATTGTTGCGCAAGACGAAATGGCGGGTTTGTTATCGTCCAGTCTACGATACCAATCGGTTCTGCGCCGAAAAGGTAATCCTGCACCGGAAAGCCAGCGCCATAGTCGTGAATGTCCGATGCCTCTACCGTACCGAAGTATTCACGCAGCGGCTTGACCATGTGGCCCCGGTTGGCGGCTGGCTCACGGCAGGTTATGTCTTGTGTCTGATATCCCCGATCAACGATCCACTCACACAGGGCGCGTGTGGCCCAGCAAGGGGTCGGGAAGTCCCCTAGGCTATCGTGTGGCTCATTATCTTGCTGCATAACCGCAGAGGATCTATTCTGCGTCATGCCGTCACCTCAAGCGCGGCCAAGCCGTCTGGCGTGATGGTAAACAGCCGCTCGTACATCGGCATGTGGTCGTTATCGCAGCGCAACAGGCCAGCGTTTAACAATGCCCCCAGCGTAGCGCCGTGGCGGGTTATCTCATGTCCCTGATGCCATGCGTGATCCGACATGCGGGCAAGGATGGTTTGCTTTGCAGGGGTCATTCAATAAACCCCTCGCCGCAGGATTCGCATTGCGCTCTGGCGTGGTTATTCACGCCGATAGCAACGCTAATACGCAAAGCCGATTTCTCGCCACACCACGGGCAGGTTGTTTTCGCAGTCCTTGCGCCCTTGGCGATCATGCGGGCTTTCATATCGTTAATTTTTGGGAGAGCAGAAACGAACCGATCCATATGGGCCGACATTGCCGCCCGCTGTTGGTCAACCTCTTCCTGCGTCTTGCGGTCCAATTCGGGGCAATCGAAAAGAGACTTTTCGGTGGACCCGCGCTGCTTTGTGCAAGGCAACCGCAAACCTATCCCAATAGTTGACCCACCGTTGCAGCGTGTGGCCCAAGCGAGAACGTCACGCCCCTTTGCGCAGGCAGGGCGGTCGTCGGGATACATGCCTTTGAAGTGTCGGCAGGCGTTAAGGTCGCTCATTGCGTCACCGCCTTGGGTGAATGGGCGTCCAGCATCCAATCAGCAGTAACCCAAGCCATGCCGCGGTCCTGAGCGGCATCGACGACGCTTCGCATCCACCCAGAGGGTATGCGTCCAGACTGAACCCACTTGTGAACAACCTGAATATCTACGCCAACATCTTGTGCGAACTTGGTGCGCACGGGCCATAGGCTAATCAGATCGGGTATCAATCGGCCTGTATCTGTGACTGAGTTGCGCTTATTGAAAAGGGGGCGATCGCTGGTGATAGCCGCAGTCTCTGCCGCTAATGCCATGTCCCGCGTCTCGAACCATTCAACCGTGATCTGGTTGATACCTTCGGCCCAAGTTGCGGTTTCAACGTGCTGCTTGGTGCGAAGGATCACTTGATGGCTGATCCCGACATAGAGCAAAGCGCCGTCTGCGCCGAAGTGGCGGTATAGGGCTGTGCGTGTCATGCTGCACCTGCCTTGGGTGACTGCCCTTGAATATCATCTCGGCAATCCACAGATGGTGTATTATGAAAAGGACGCTGACTGAACAGTTCGGGGGGGCAAGGGATGCCCGCCGCATTTGCAAGCCCCGTACAGGTTTTAAACCATGACGGGGGGAATGTTCCGCGCACCACTGCATTGCTCACAGCCGTTGGCAGAACTTGAAGCGCCGATGCCATTTTCTGGCGTCCGACCTTCTCAGCGAATTGAATGGTTGTTATCATGAGGGCATTATATCCACCATATGTGGATAATTGCAATACCACCATTTGTGATTTAGTGCTTGCATAATCCACGATTGGTGGATACCTTAATCCTCAAGCAATCAACCTGGAGGACGAACTATGACCCCGCATTTCTACACCGACGCGAACGGCAGGACTGCCAGCCGCGAAGAAATCACAGACTACCGCACGAAGGCTGAAAAGGCTTTCTGCGCTGGCTTGTCACGCCACACAATGCCCGCCTGCCCTGCGCCATGCTTGTCGCTTATCGTACATAGCTGGGTAACGCCCGCTTATGTTATCGACGCGGTGCGGACATGAGCATTCACCACACCATTAACGCCGTTCTAGCCACGAGCAATCTGCAACAGATGGACGGCTACTGTGTCTGCGCATCATGCAATCGCGATGATCTGGACCGCAATCAGATCGTGCCGGATGGGCATGTAAATGCGCCTCTCTTGGCTGAATATGTTGAACGCTTCGATGGGGCGATCTGCTGGGATTGCTACGACTACACCGATCCCCTTCCCAAGCCCTACATCCCTGCTGGACACGTCAAATGCAGCACATGCGCCGATACCTTGAGCGGTGTTAGCTGTGACGATGATCGGGGCGGCAGGTTCACCGAATGGTGCCTTGAGTGCGACGGGCATGGATACGTGCCGGGGGTAAGCCAATGATCCGCCGCATTATCGCGTATTTCCGCGACATCTACACCGCAGCCGAAGAAATCCAAGACATGCAATTCGCACTTTCGGAGATGAAGCGCCGTGAGGTCCGCACCGCTGAACACCTGACAACATATGAGGCAGAGACATGATTAAATTTGACGTATTCAGCAGGGTTGCAGGCGCAGTCCAGTTTACCTCAGAAATTGAGGCAAGAGATAAAGACTTGGGCAGCGTGAAGCTAGGCCTTGCTGTCCGCTGGGCGGTGAAAAACGATGCCAACCTGCGCGATGCTCACCTGCGCGGTGCCTACCTGCGCGGTGCCAACCTGCGCGATGCCAACCTGCGCGATGCCAACCTGCGCGGTGCCAACCTGATCGGTGCCAAACTGATCGGTGCCAACCTGAGCTGTGTTAACCTGTTCTGTGCCAACCTGAGCGATGCCAACCTGCGCGGTGCCAACCTGATCGGTGCCAACCTGAGCGGTGCCAACCTGATCGGTGCCAACCTGCGCGGTGCCAACCTGCGCGATGCCAACCTGCGCGGTGCCAACCTGATCGGTGCCAACCTGATCGGTGCCAACCTGAGCTGTGTTAACCTGTACTTTGCCAACCTGCGCGGTGCCAACCTGCGCGATGCCAACCTGAGCGATGCCAACCTGCGCGATGCCAACCTGAGCTGTGTTAACCTGATCGGTGCCAACCTGAGCGATGCCAACCTGATCGGTGCCAACCTGGGCGGTGCCAACCTGCGCGATGCTAACCTGAGCGGTGCCAACGGCATCAACGATTACGTCAAGTGTATCCAGATTGAGCGGTACTCAATCACATACACCGCCGACATTTTGCAAATCGGTTGCAAACGCCACCTGATCAGCGAATGGGCCGACTTTGACGATCATCGGATTGCGGAAATGGACGGCAAAGGTGCTCTGAAATTCTGGCGCAAGTATAAGGCTTGGATTTTCCAAACGATTGAAATGTGTCCGGCAAAACCGACTGTATACGTCAGACCGGAGGCAGAGATATGAAACAGAGCCACGGCCCTTGGGCATACCCGACACCCGCAAAAAAACGCGAATACCGCGCCATGTCTGCAATCGTTTTCTTAGTTGTTTCTGTCGCCTGCTGGACCTTCGCCAACCATATTTGGGAGATAATATAATGGGACTAACAGTCCAGTTTCACAATCCGACACACGCGACCGTTTTCGAGTTTGAGTTGGAGGGCAAGCGCCGCGCTTCGGTTCGCTTTCACAGCGCAGATGGTGAGGAAATGCCGATCTACACCACGCCCGCCGCTGCTCACGCAATTGCAGACGCATTTAATGCCGCAATTTTGGCAAAGCTGGAGGTAGTCGCATGAACGCCGTTACCGAAACAAAACCCGCTCCGGTATCTGGCCTTGCGCTTCTGAGAGTGCCGTTTCCGGCCAACGCAATATCGAAGCTGCCTAAGCCAACACGCAAGCAAACCGACGATGTGAAGGCAAACTTCAAGCTGGGCATTCGCTGCAACCTATGCGGCGCATGGCATCACAAGGACGTGGTGCATCTGGATTATGTCGGCCACGCCGCGTTGACGGATCGCTTGCTTGACTGTGACTTCGAATGGAATTGGGAACCTGTCGCCGTAGACGAACGTGGGCAACCAGCCTTGGACCAGACAGGCGGTATGTGGATTAAGCTGACAGTTTGCGGTGTGACGCGCCTTGGCTATGGCGATGCAGACGGCAAGCAAGGCGGCAATGCGGTCAAAGAGCGGATCGGTGATGCGCTGCGCAACGCTGCGATGCGCTTTGGTGCTGCGTTGGACCTTTGGCACAAGGGCGACCTTCACGCGATTGAGGCGCAAGACGTAGAGGACGAGGCAAAGCCCGCATTTGATTATGAAGCAGCCGCCAAACGTATCACCGGAAAACTAAAGGGTGCCGAAAGCATCGACGATCTGCGCGAAAGCTGGACAAGCGAAAGCAGCACCATTTCGGAAATCCGAGCATCCAGTGGCGGCACATACTCAGCCCTTGAGCAAGTCAAGAACACTAGGAAAGCCGAACTGGACGCCAAGAACGACCTTGGCGGCGATGAAATACCAGACTTCGGCAGCAAACAGGAGCAACACGCATGAACAATATGACACCCGGCATGGGCCACAATTCGCCGCCTGATCCCATCGACGCAATCACCGGATCGTATAACACCGACCGCGAGGAGGCCGAGAACTGGACGGACGGTAAGCCCGTCGAGAACGAGGCACAGATGAACGAGGTGGATGCGCTGCGCAAAGCAATGCGCCAGTGCCGCCTTGATCTTGAGGCAGGCCAGAAGGACGCCACAAAGCCACTACATGCCATCTACAAGGCAGAACAGGACCGCTGGAATCCAACCATTGAGGACACCAAGCGTATCGAAGGGTGCCTCGTTTCAACCGTCAACGTGTTCAAGCAAAAGCTGGCCGCTGAGAAGGCAGAAGCCGAGCGCAAGGCGTGGGAAGAAACCAACCGCCTACGCCGTGAAGCCGAGGCCAAAGCCGCCGCTGCGAATGCATCTGATATCGACGCGCAACGGGAAGTTGCCGCCGCCAAGCAATCCGTGATCGACGCAGAGAACGCAGCTAAGGCCGTTGCCAAGGATGCGCTCAAAGGGATGCGCACCGTTACGCGCTACAAGATAGACAGCCATAAAGCGGCGCTGATGGACATCTATACAAGCGACACCGACGCGATTGCCGCCTTCGTGGATGAATACGTTCGCCGCAATCACAAGTCCCGCGCCATCGAGGGCGTCCGCGTCTGGACCGAAAAGGAGGCATTCTAGGACGCCAACCACGGACGAAAATCAACAACAAATATCAAGGAAAAATGAAGATGGTTAAAAAATTGAAAGCAAAAACTGGCGAGTACCAAAAGGACGGAGAGACGAAAGCCAAATACGTCGAGATTGGCGTCATTATGTCAAACTACAAAGGCGAATACGCTTTGCTTGACCCTACGGTGAATCTGGCTGGAATTCTTTTGCAACAGAAGATTCTGGCCGATGCAAACGGTGGCCGATCTGGCGACCGCGTGATGGTGTCAATCTTTGAGGACGGCAATCAGCGCGGTGGATCTGGTGACGGTTACGATCAATCGCCTCAAGGTGGGCAGTCAGGTGGAGGAGGCAATGCCAACTCAGGCCGTGATCTAGGGGATGAAATTCCATTTGCCCCTGTGACACTTATCTAATGCCGACCCGCTCAATCATGGATGAAGCAGAGGCCCGGTCGCTGGCTGAATACCTGAGAGGCTTAAAGATGCCTTTCACGGTGACAGTCACCCCTGGGGCCAAGCGCAGCCTATCGCAAAACGCCCTGCTGCATCTGTGGTTTTGCGAAATCGCAGCGCAGACGTTTGAAACCGCCGACCAGGTGAAACGCGAATGCAAGTATTACCAAGGTTGCCCGATCCTAATGGCAGACGATCCGGCCTTCGTGGCTTTCGTGGGCAACCTTTCGCGCCTGACAGTAGAGGAAAAGATAGCCGCCATGGATTACATCGCCGTCACTTCGGTAATGACAAAGCCGCAACTGTCAAAAATGTGTGACGCGGTGCATCGCAAATATGCTGGGCAAGGCATTCGGTTAACCGATCCAGCGGAACAGGAGCGGGCAGCGTGAACCAGATCAGCCCCCGCCCGCCACTTGGCCAGAAAGCGCCTAAGCTATCCTCTGCCGAGATACGCGAGGGCAAGGAATGGATGCGCCGCGTCAAGGAACTGCCCTGTGCCATCTGCCGCAAGTCTGGGCCATCGGATGTACATCATGTCATTACCATGGGTCGCCGCCCTGCTTGGCGAGATTGATTTTTCAAATTCCCAAAAAGGGAATAACGCGGCCACGGCGTATCAGTGGCGACAAGCAACCCGATGGGTGTTTGTTTTAACGTCGGCCCCCCAGACGCCCTGCTGTTCGCGCCCCGCCACATGCGGATGGACGGCAGGGCAAACAACAAAGGATAGAGCAATGGAACACATGATTAGCGGCTGGTGGATCATCCCCAGCACATTGATCGGGGCGGTGCTTTGGGCGCTGATTAAATGGTGGCTGACATGAGACACCCAACAGACGGCAACGCCATCGCCGCCGATGCACACTGCGACCAGCCCGACGAGATCGGGACCGAGGACTGCGACATCTGCGGGCGGTACCCTGAGCCTGACGAGGGCATGCCACGCGGATATAAGCCGAAGCCGTGCAAGGGCGTAATGCACTACGATGATGTTGAGGGGTGCACCTGCCACATATCGCCCCCATGCGGTGCCTGCGTGAATAACCCCGTTACCTGCGACATCTGCGACATCTGCGACATCTGCGGCGAGATTGGAGACTGAAATGAAAAGCAACATAATTGACATAGACGGAGCCATTGAGGCTCGCACCGAAAAGGCCGCGCTGTTTCACACGGGCAACAAAGAGGAAGCCGCATGGTTGGCTTTGTCCCAGATTGAAATAGAAGAAACGGGAATAGGCGGTATTGTAACTGTCACGCTGCCCGAATGGCTGGCGACGGAAAAGGGACTGATATGACACCGGGACAAACAGTAGATCGGTACACTGTGACCAGAAACGAGAATGGCTTTGGCTTTAGTAACGGCATCGAGCCGGACGCCGCTGGCGGATTTGTCAGCTATGAAGATTACCTCGCCCAGCGTGAACAGATCGAGGCGCTGCAAAAGCGGGTGATGGCGGCACTAGAGCGCCTCGACGCCTCGCTGTTTACGAACGCGGAACATCAAGCTATTCTACGCGCCACAGGAGGGCAGAACAATGAGTGAGGTTGACCGCCCATGCCCAAACTGCGGGCACACACTGCGGGCACACACTGAATGGATGCAGCGGATTGCGTAGCTACGGCACGTATCAAACGCACGACACCGCGTATTGCTTGCGATACCTGCGAGATGATCGCGACGCCCTCCGCGCCCAGCTTGCCGAGGCACAGGCGCAGGTACAGACGGCGCGGGATGCGCTGGCTGACATGCTGGCATTGTTTTCGTCTGATGGTGTTTTGCTCAAAGATACACACCTTAACATGACCCTTAATGGCGCGTGCCTCGCCCTCCGCACCCCATCCCCTGATTAACAGGGCATCGCTGCGGCTGCGTTAGCCGCATGGTCTGGCGTTTTGGTACGTCGTGGACCGTCTACCCAGAGCCGCCCCCACCGCGTGCGCCACATGAGGGCGGGGGCGGCGCGCTACAATAGAGAGGATATGAGGATGGATAAAACAATGCAGGAAGCCTTGGCTATGGATGCTGCTATGCTTGAAAGCATGGGCGCAGGGCCGCAGCCACTTGCCTTTGCACAGGATGAAATTTGGATGCAGCTTGACGATGCCCTGCTTGGGAAGTGGAGCGTGTGGGATGAAGGCGGAGAGTTACACGGGCAAGACTTAACGCAGGACGAAGCCCGCTCGATGTGCCGCGAATTAACCAAGGAACCCACACCCATGACCATCCCCACAGATGAAGCCGTAGAGCGCGTGGCGAAGGCTATACGCGATCAGAACCGCATCCATATGCAGCGAAACAATCCAAGCCGGACGTTTACCCGTGATGAACTGACCGAGGATGAAACGCAGCTTGCCCGCGCCGCCATAGCCGCCATGCAGCCCAGCGTTGCGGCTGTTGAGCCTGATTTTTGCTATGACCCCTGCGAATGGGAGTACACCCAGCCGTGGGCGGAAAGAAACGACATGATGGACGGCTGGTACGGCACGCCATTGAAGGTAGAGACGTTGCACAAGGGTGCGCCAAAATGGGGCGTCGAAGTCGCACTCGACACGGACGGCGACGGCGAGGAAGACGATTGGGAATTTCAGTGGTTTGACAGCGAGGAAGCCGCTATCCACGCCCTCGCCAAAGGAGCCACCGATGACCGCTAAACCAGACACCACGCCGATGCGGGATAAATTGGCTGAAATTATTCAGTACGCAGACGCATATGACGATCCAAAAGCTACGGCAAACCTGATCATCGCCGCCCTGCCCGATATGGTTCAGACAAAAGAGACGCCTCCCCAAACGCAAAAAACCCGCGCCCCATTACAGGACGCGGGCTATTTATATCGGTCGTATGACCTACGGCAGTGGTCCGGCTCTCGCCTGTGCAGGATCTTGTCCAGAAACCACACAACGCGCCGCCAGCCGAACCAATAGGCCAGCCCGCACCAAGACATTCGCAGCCCCGTGGCGATGTAGCAGGTACGCCAGGACATATCATCAAGCCAGCGCATCATGCGTCGTTGCCCTTGCTGCATTTGACTGACAGGAACAGAACCCGTGCACCGATATCGTCCGCAAGCGTCAAAAGCGCCTCGTGCTGGCCTTCCATGCGCTTGCGGCATGTCTGAGGCTTGCCGTAGACACCTTGCACCGTGGCGCGGCACTCTGCGTCTGTGTGGGATAGCTGCAAGCACATCGTGACAACCAGCATCCACATGCTACGGGCCTCTTTGCTTTTTGCCGGGAGTTGCAATCATAACCAAAACCAATGTCAGAATGGCCTTTTGCGCAATGATCGGCCACACAATCGGCGCATCAAAATTGCGGGCAAACATCGTGTATAGGGTCGCAAAGCCAAGCAGAGCAAGAAACGCGGCAATGACGCGGCCCGCCGGGTAAATTCGGGCGTATTGGTGTGCCAGCCACCACGTTGCAATCACAAGCGAAGTAGATGTTAAGTTGTTGGCAAAGAGCGCGAAAGTCATTTGTTTTCTTCTTTCAAAACGATCTTGCGGACGCCCCGCACGGCTGCAATTCCACCCTCACCCATGACAAAACCAGCAGCGAGGTACGCCCATGTTCCAGCGTCTGTGAATTGATCCAGCAAATGCCCGACAATGCCGCCGAGAAAGATGGCTGATAAAGCGCCCGCAAAGCCTTCACTTAGCCGCCGTTTCCAGCTTGCTTCAGGGGCAAAGACGGCCCGGACATAGGCACCCGCAGCACCGGACAGGCAGAGCGCGGTGATTTGCTCAGGCGCAGCGCTGAACACCTTGTCAACAGTCTCCAAAAACGTCAATTATCCTGCCCCACGCATCCGAATTTATCGCACTTGCGCGAAGTCTCTGCTACCCACTCGGCCAGCAGACGATCATTACCGACTAGGTATTCAACAGTCGCCCGCTTGGTTATGGGCGGTACCCGTTGCACGTCCTTAAACGCTGGATCACTCGACGGTTTCGCCTCGCACCCTGCCAAGGAGATAATCGAGCAAACCGCCATCGCTTTCGCCGCGTGTTTCGTTTTCAATAGATCGGGCATCGCGTATTCCTTCGATTGTCTTGGTGGTGTTGCTGTTGTTGATCTTGGCCCGCTCGGCGTTGCGGATGTAAATGAACGCGCCCAGCCCCATGACGCAGATCAGGCCGACCGTGATGACAACCCGCATCATTTGATTGCTGCGCTTGTAATGGATCGCAAATAGAGATTGCCGATGGTTTGCGCACCTGTGAACAGCATTGCGACTGCCATTGTTTTCGATGTATCAAGGTTAAGCTGATCAACATAAACCAAGCCAACGCCCGCCACAGCAACGGCCAAGCTGGCGATGTTGAACCACATGGTTTTGGACTGATACCAGCGCTTCATGCTTTGCCCTTTCCAAAGATAGACGCCAGCAGGGACGCCAGAACGACCCATAGGCTGCGTTGCGGGGGTTTCGCGGGGGTTGTGTCGATAATGGGCTTTGGTGCTTTCTGCGTGGCCCACGCCAATGACACAGCCCGCACATCATCAACACGGCGCTGCCAGCCATGGCCAAATGTTTTCCACAGCCTGCCGCCCCTGATACGGCGCATGAATGCAAGCCGCTCATCGCAAATATCGTTAATAACGTCAGGCGCGGAAAGCCCCCGTGCTGCTGCAATGGTAGCAGGACCAACAACGCCATCTTGTGCCGTCCCGACAACCTTTTGCAGATACTTGCCAGCCCGTGACGGCCCGCTATTCACGGCAAAATCAGCAACGGCGTAGTCAACACCTGACGGCAGAAGATCCGCACTCACAGCGTCCCAATACTGACGCTTATAGACAACCACGGCCTGAGACTCGGTCAGCGCCTTTAAGTCTGCAATCGTGCCGCCGGGTTTGATGTAGCGGCGAAACGTGGCAATCGTAATTCCCTTGTTCGTTGCCCCGCCGGGGTCAGCCGGATTGTTTACATACCCGCCTTCGTGCTTCAGTATTTTGGGGATTGCCCGCTCAGAATTATTCATATCTACTCCTTAAAACCCACGGGCTTTGCGGTCTTTAATGATGCGGTAATTATGGAAAACGACATAGGCAAATAAAGCGCATAGAATCCAGACCGCCCAAATAGCCCCGCTCCTTGCGGTAATGGACCGCGCTATCGCGCGGCCTTCAGATTTCAGCTCAGCAGATTTCAGATTACGAAAGCGGGGCGAAAGCCGACGATCGTGATCGCGAGCGAAC
>FUWD012812979.1_pt1 | contig 16717 bp, 13 predicted proteins | sample 1063281 | NCBI WGS metagenome assembly FUWD01 (sample SAMEA79048168, study PRJEB19326) | metagenome | biome: marine | reverse complement strand
GGCCACCATCATTGAGAGCACATAGAGCAGGGTGCCGAAGGCGTTGTACCAGACCGCTTTATCCCGTGGGTTGGCGATGAGGATCCGCTGCATCGGAAGCTGTGCTATGAGAAGGACTCCGGCAATGGCAAGCATGCTGGTGGATCCTTTGTAGAGGAGGATGCCCATCGCCGCGACCTGTGCCAGATCCATGACGGCTGCGGCAAGGATGGCTGCTTTGCGTTCCCCGAGCTGCACTGGAATGGAGGCCACCTTGCGGATGTTGTCGCCGACGATTGACTTGAAGTCGTTGAGCGTCATGATTCCATGCGCTCCGAGGGAGAATATGAGGGCCAGAGCGATGGTTTCGCCGGAGGGAATGCCCTGAGTGATGGCAAAGCTGCCGGTCAGCCACGCCACCCCTTCATAGGCTAGTCCTACGATAAGGTTGCCGAACCATCCGTTGCGTTTGGCCCGCAGCGGGGGGCCTGAATAGGCATGCGACATCAATACGCCAACAAAGGCTATCGCCATCACGTAGGGATGGATGGAGAGTGCAACGAGGAAGCCGGTGAGGATGAGGCTGAAGGTAATCAGCCAGCTGGCTGATTTCGATATCTTTCCCGATGGGATGGGGCGTTCGGGTTCGTTGATTGCATCGACCTCGCGGTCGAAATAGTCGTTCATGGTCTGCGACATGGCGCACATGAGCGGACCGGCGAGGATGACTCCCCGAAGGAGGATGGACCAGTTGTCCGTGATGCTTTCACCGGTAGAGACAACTCCGCAGGCAAATGCCCACATGGGGGGAAACCAGGTGACGGGCTTCATCAGGGGCAGGATTGCCCCCGGTTCAATCCTAAACCCCGGACGGTTTACATTGTCAAGCGCTTCGGCTATCAGCTCCCGGCGAGAATCGCTGATGCCGGAGCGGCGGAGCTTTTCACTGAGGGGTTGCTGTATGTCGGTCTGCGGCATTGTGGAACCGTTCATGGGGTGCAATTCTTCTCACTTCAGCGTTCATGGGCGGCCTCCGGTTGTCTCCCTGATGGACGGCTGACTCCCCCCGAGAGCATGGACCGTCAATCAAAAAAGGCCATGAAAGACAGTATACAAGTTTTTTGAAAAAAATGTATGGCTTTTCAGTCGCCCGTCCTGCGGTATCTGGCGTTCAGTTCCCGGCTTGCTTCGATGATGGCTTCTGCGTTGCGTTTTGCCGTCCCGTGGCTGATGGCTTCCCGGGCAACGCATACTCCTTCGTCGATGCAGTTGGCGACGCCTCCGACATAGCAGGCGATGGCGGAGGCGAAGATGGCCGCTTCCTGGTGCGCATCGGAGGCTGTTCCGTTGAGGATCTTTCTGATGATTTCAGCATTTTCCTCACGGCTTCCACCGGCGATGTCGCCGAGAGGCCATTCATGCAGGTGGAACTCTCCTGGACGGACGATGTGGGAAGCTGTTTCGCCGTTGTGGAGCTCAATGATCCGTGTTATGCCGCAGATGCTCGGTTCATCAAGCGGCTGTCCCTGGTCGGTTTCACCGTGCACGATGAGGGCATGGTAGCAGCCCGCTTTTCGGAGCGCTTCTGCGTATAGCTCCATGAGTTCAATATTGAACACCCCGACCATCTGACGTTTGACACCGGCAGGATTGAGCAGGGGACCGAGGATGTTGAAAATGGTCCGAGTCCCGATTTTTTTGCGGATGGCGGCTACCGCTTTCATCGAAGGGTGATAGAGCGGCGCGTGCAGGTAGGCGAACCCTGTCCTGCCGTAGAGCTCTTCGGTCGCCTCGGGTGGGAGTTCGATGCAGAACCCGAGTTCCTCGAGTACGTCGGCGCTGCCGCAGCGGCTCGTGACGGAGCGGTTCCCGTGCTTGGCGATGCTGACGCCTGCGGCGTTTGCAATGATGGCTGCCGCAGTGGAAATATTGAAGGTGCCCGCGCTGTCGCCGCCGGTGCCGCATGTGTCGATGGCGCGCTCGTCAAGATGGATAGGGGTGGCGCGCTCGATGATGCTGTCTCTGGCTCCTGCGATTTCATCGGCGGTAATGCCGTTTTTCTGCAGGAGCGTCAGCAGGGAGATGATGGTCTCTTCGGAAAAAAGCCCTTCCATGATGCCGTCCATGCAGCGTTTCGTTTCATCGTAGCTCAGCTGCTGTCCTGCTTGAAGCTTTTCAAGTAATTCCTGATGCGGCATTACACTGATTTGTTGGCAAATGGGTGGAAATATTCGTAAATCCCCAATAATAAGAAGAATTGCCGGCTATGCAAGCGTATCGGGGGGGTGGGTACGTCTTTTTCACTAAAAAATATTCAGGTTTCCATGGGTATGTCAGGAATCGAGGATTACCGGAAGGCATCGCTCGCCACCGTCCGCAGTGCAATGGAGGAACGGGAGCTTGCCGGGTTCATCATAACCGATCTCTCGACCATCCGTTGGCTGACGGGTTTTTCCGGCTCGAGTGCCCGGGTGCTCGTGACACCGACAGTCTGTCGCCTTTTCACGGATTTCCGTTACGCAGAGCAGGCTAGAGGGGAGGTTGCTGTTGCTGAGACTGTTGTTGTGTCCGAATCGGTAGCCTCCGAGCTGGCTTCGGGTCGCCATCCGCTCCGGGGACTGGAACCGGTCGCGCTGCAGTCAGACAGCATCGGCTGGCTTGAGGCGACTCGTTTCATTGATACACTCAGCGGGTGCTGCCGTCTGCAGCCTGTGGCGGGTTTTTTCAATGACTTCAGGATGGTTAAGAATCCGTTTGAACTGAGTCTCATGCAGGACGCAGCCGACATCAGCGGGAAGGTGCTGGACGCGGTGGTGCCGATGCTCTCAGAGCGCGTGAGTGAATGTGATATCGCCACTGAGATCTCCTGCCTTCACCGGAAGCATGGCGGTGAGAAAGATTCGTTTGATCCCATTGTCGCTGGCGGCGTGCGGTCCGCAATGCCGCATGCCCATCCGACCGGAGAGCGATTCCGGGAGGGGATGCTTGTAGTCATCGACATGGGCTGCATGGCGGGAGGCTATGCCTCCGACCAGACCAGGACCATTGGTCTCGGACGGGTGCCGGACGAGGCGCGCCGGGTCTACGAAATCGTCCGCGAGGCACAGGAGCTTGGCATCCGTTCGGCCCGGTGCGGGATGAAGGCAAGAGAGCTGGACGCCGTTGTCCGCTCGTTCATTGCCGGTCACGGGTACGGTGAGGCTTTCGGCCATGGGCTCGGCCACGGGATCGGTTTAGAGGTGCATGAGGAGCCGCGCATCAGCTTGAAGGGAGAGGCGGTGCTGCGAGAGGGTATGGTATTCACCATTGAACCCGGCATCTATCTGGAGGGCCGGTTCGGGGTTCGCATTGAAGACACGGTGGTGATGGAGGCGGATGGAGCAAGACCCCTGCAGCGGTTCACGAAGGAACTGATTGAGCTGTAAGGAGCCGGTGCGAACGGGTCCTGTCTGCCAGAGAATGGGCGCGTTGGCCCTCAGGCCCGCTGCAGGACGGGGAATTGGGTGTCAGGCCCGCTGCAGGAGGGGCCTGAGGGCAGCGGTGAAGGCGGCCATGACGAGGAGCGGGCTGGCATTGCGCTCGATGGCGCGGATGGATTCCTCGGCCAGGGTGGAGACTCCGAGATAGTCCGGGTTCGGGAAGTTTTTCGCGAACCGGTCGACGGCGTCCGTGATGTCGGGGTTGTTCAGGTTTCTGAACTCCGGTGTTATCCTGCGGTGGCAGGTGTCCTGCAGAAAGAGCAGGATGGCTCCGATGAAGAGGACCAGTTCGGTGCGGGAAAGGTTTTTGGCATGCTCTTCCGAGGCCGTGAGGGCCTCGTGAAAACGTTTCGGTGCAAGCACCTTACGGAGGTAATCGAGCGCCATCCGGCGGATTGCAATGGTTGCGGGCTCTGAAGAGGCCTCATCCTTTCCTGCGATGAGCTCCCATGCAAGCTTGAGGTTGCCCCTTGAGAAATTTACGATGAATCCCAGCTCCGGATCCACAATCTCCGGACGGTTCTCTTCGAGCCATTTCCGGAGGTCAACTGCTGCGACACGCTGGAAACGGATTTCCTGGCACCGTGAACGGATTGTCGCCAGAAGGGAGTCGGGGCGCGAAGTCACCAGAACGAAGAGGACATGCGCCGGTGGCTCCTCGAGCAGCTTCAGGAGCTTGTTTGCGGCCGAGGGGTGGAGCTTTTCGGCCTGGGATATGATGAAGACTTTTCTTGTGCCTTCACGCGGCATGAATGAGGCTTTCTGCTGGAGCGCGACGACCTGCTCTGTAAGGATGCCCATTGAGCGGTCCATTGCAGGTGAGAAGTAGGGGTTCTCTTTTTTCTTTTCGATGAGGGCGAGGAATTGCTCCCGGGCTTCAGTGAACTTTTTGTTGTCTTTTTTCTGCGAGTCACCCCCTTCGAGCAGTGCCGCCTCGACAGGGAAGAGGTATTCAACGTTCGGGTGCATGAACTCCCTGATCTGCAGGCAGTCGGGGCAGGTCCCGCAGGCGCCGTTCCTCACTGCGTCGGGTGATCGGCAGTTCAGCGCTGCAGCCACTTCCAGCGCCGTCATCTCCTTTCCGGAGCCTTCCGGGCCGCTGAAGAGGTAGGCATGAGCCAAACGCCCTTTTTCAAGGGCGTTCGACAGGACGCGGACCTGCTGTTTCTGGCCGATGACCCTGTTCCAGCTCATGCTGCCGATCCCCTCAAATGAAGGTGAGCCAGTTGTAAGGGTCTTCGCCGGTCTGGACGATTTTCAGGTAGTGATGCTGGAGTGCTTCGGTAACGGGCCCGCGTTTTTCATCGCCGATCGGATACTTGTCGATGCTTCTGACGGGTGTGATTTCGGCAGCTGTTCCTGTCAGGAATACCTCGTCGGCGACATAGAGCGCTTCACGCGGAATCATGGTTTCCTTCACCTCATAGCCAAGCTCCCCGGCGATGTGCATGACCGCCTGACGGGTGAATCCCGGAAGAATCGACTGACCCGACATGGGGGTATGGATGATGCCGTCGCGGACGACGAAGATGTTCTCCCCGCTGCCTTCGGATACATAGCCGTTGACGTCGAGCGCGAGTCCTTCAGCGTAGTTGTCCATCAGGGCTTCCATCTTGATCAACTGCGAGTTCAGGTAGTTGCCGCCGGCTTTTGCCCACGAGGGAAGGGTGTTCGGCGCAACGCGGTTCCATGAAGAGACCCGGACGTCGACACCGGTTTCAAGCACGTCATCACCAAGGTAGGTGCCCCATTCCCAGGTGGCGATGGATACCTCAATTGAGGCGCGGTGAGGGTTGACGCCAAGAGCGCCCTGGCCGCGGTATACGATCGGGCGGATGTAGCAGGACTTGTGGCTGTTGGCGTGAATGGTGCTGATGACTGCATCCTTCAGCTCTTTTTCCGAATAGGGGATTTCAATGCGGTAGATCTTCGACGAGTCCCGAAGGCGGCGGATGTGCTCATCAAGAAACAGGATGGCAGATCCTTTTGCGGTTTCATAGCACCGGATGCCTTCAAAGATGGACGACCCGTAGTGGACGACATGCGAGAGGATGTGGATCTTCGCGTCGTTCCAGTCGATCAGTTCCCCGTTCATCCAGATTTTAAGAGACTTGTTCATGATGCGGTCGTTGGTGTGTTTGTTCGTTGCCTGAGTAATCAGCTCAAAGATAGGTTTTGTTTCGGGGTTTTTACAAATCCAAAAAAAAGCCCCGCAGTCGCCTGCGGGGCTGCAATCAATGCGGAATGAATCAGTAGATCCGCTCGTACACGCCCTCTACTTCGCGCATGATCGGTTCGTACTCAACCGGATTGCGGCCGAAGCAGATGCCGAGTGCCTCATACATGGCGACCTGTTCGAGATCGACATGTCGCTGCACGATGGCTTTTTCCGATTCGATGTACTCGACCTTGCGTCCCTTCACCTTTGACACGGTCACACCGGTTTTGCCCTCAAGAAGGAGCAGGACGGCGGCGGCTCCGGCTTCGAACCCGAAGTTGGTATCGTAGGCTGACGAGCTTCCGCAGCGGACAAGGTGGCCGGGATGGATTTCGCGGACCTCGGGGATCTCGTAGATTCCTTCGACGAACATGCCTGTTTCTTTCATGAAGAGCGGCATTGCCGGGTCGGCTTTCATCCGCTTCTGGATCTCCTGGCAGGTGAACTTGCCGGCTCCGGCAAGCTTCTTGTGGCCGAATGCATCGATGCCTGCCGACTCGTCGACAATGTCGCTTCCGTCTGCATTTTTCAGGCCTTCGGCGACGACGATGGTGTAGGTTCCGCTGTGGACATCGCTCTGGCGGATCCTGCGGGTGAAACGCTCGGCGAGGTGCCGGTATACGACGTCCCAGTCAGCGGGGATTTCAGGTATGAGGATGCAGTCCGCTTCTGCGGCAACGCCGCTGCGGAATGCAGTATGACCCGCATAGCGTCCGAATACCTCGGTGACCAGTACCCGGTTGTGGGTCTTGCCAGTGGTTTTCAGGTCGTGGACGAACTCGGTGATGCGGTTGATGGTGGAGTCGCCGCCGACCGAATAAGTCTGCAGATCGAGATCCATTGTTTTTGGTGCATGAATGCACTGGATGCCGTTCTGGTTGAGGTCAACCATGACGCTGCCGGAGTCGTCGCCGCCGCTGATGACGAGGCCGTCAAGGTCGAACTTCTTCATGCCGGCCTTGATGCGGTTGTATTTTTCGGGGTTGCTGATCGCTTTGATCTTGACGCGGGAGTGGCCAGCTTCGGAACCGGCGAATGTTGCGTCGAATTTATCGAGGCGCTGCTGATCAAGCTGAACGAGGCTTTCCTGATCTATGAGGTTGTAAAGGCCTGCGTAGCCGTTGGGAATGACGAAGAGCTCAAGGCCTTTCGCCTGTGCCATGAGGGCTGCGCCTTTCAGGACCGCGTTGAGTCCACCGCAGTCGCCGCCGCTCGTGAGAATGCCAATTTTTTTCACCGTAACGATCTCCTTGTGTCTCTTTAGGGGTGGATTATGATGCCCTGATTTATGTATACTGTGATGTGATCTGCCAATGCTGCGTTTCCATTGGCCGGTGCTGCTGTACTGCAGTCAAAATAGATTTTTTGTGTGATTTTTCAACGCTAATTCTCCCATGAACTGGACCGATCTCTTCAGGATTGCCTGGGTGCATCTCAGGGAGCGGAAGCGTCAGACCCTCCTTACCGCGCTCGGTGTCGCCGTGGGTTCGGCTATGCTCGTGACGACCATCTCCGTTGCGAAGGGCTCCTCGGCCAATGTGGTGTCGAAAGTGATCGATACGGTGCCGAACGTTGTCGTCCGTGCTGAGCGGGTGAGGGTTGCCGTGCCTGACAACATCATCCCTCCCGGGTCCGGGAGGGTGTCGATGGTGGTGAAGAATGTGATACCCGACCGCCCTTTGGTGATCAAGGACTATCTGGGCGTAGTCGAGGGTATTTCCCGTGAGAGCGGCCTGAAGGGGATATCTCCATTTGTCGAAAGCAGGGTAATTGCCCGCAACCGGAGCCGGTTCACCGCCTGCGTGGTGAAGGGCGTGGTGCCTTCACTCGAGGCAGATATTGCCGGGCTTGAGAAGAACCTTCTGGAGGTGAACGCCCTTGCAGAACTTGCCTATACTTCTGAGGGCATCATTCTCGGTGACCTTCTGGCCGCAAAACTCCACGCATCCCATGGCGACAGAATCGTGCTCGTGAACCGTGATGGCAGGGAGTTTTCAGCAACAGTTGTGGGTCGCTTCAGCAGCGGGTTCAATGCAAAGGATGAGCGGGAAGCGTTTGTGAACCTTCCGCTCGCACGGCGTATGGAGTCTGTTGCGCCGAACGCCGTGACGGGTATCGGTCTTTCGGTGGATAATGTCGAGCAGGCTTCCATGACGGCGGCTGCCGTCCAGGCTGCAACAGGCTACCGGAGCGAAAGCTGGGATGAGACCAATCGCAACGTGATTGATTTCTACAACCGCAACGCCGCCATCACCCTTGTGCTTGTGGGGTTTGTCTTTATCGTTGCCGGGCTTGGGGTGTCTTCGGTGATGACCACCGTGGTGCTGCAGAAGGTGAAGGATATCGCCATCATGCGTTCAATGGGGGTGCAGGCGGGAAGCATCACCGGAATCTTCATGCTCGAAGGACTCATGATCGGCATTCTCGGGGTCCTTGTCGGAAGCCCGATCGGTCATGTGATCTGTCATTTCGTGTCGTCAATACGCTTTACGGCGACGACGGCCGGGGTGCTGAAGGCGGACCGGATCAACATCCTTGAAACACCCGATGCGCATCTTCTGGTGATCGCCTTCGGCATCTTCATCGCAGTCCTTTCATCTATCAGTCCTGCACGCAAGGCTACCCGGTACATGCCGGTTCAGGTCCTTCGCGGAGAGGTCTGAGATTCGGCATGTGCCCTTCCGGGCAGTACCTCAGAGTGTGTCGATGATGCAGACGGCATGGGCTGCTGCGCCCTCTTCACGGCCGATGTAGCCGAGTTTTTCGTTGGTGGTCGCCTTCACGGAAACAAGGGATGTGTCAATATCAAGGCAGCGTGCGATGTTGCGGCGCATGTCTGCAACGTAGGGGGCGATTTTCGGGGCTTCAAGAAGCAGCATGGCATCGACATTGACCGTCCTGTACCCGTTTTTCGTCAGGAGTTTTCCGACATGCTTCAGGAGTATCATACTGTCGATGTCCTTGTACTCGGCGCTGGTATTGGGAAAGTGCAGGCCGATGTCTCCGAGAGCGGCAGCTCCGAGGAGCGCGTCGCTGACTGCGTGGAGCAGCACGTCGGCATCACTGTGCCCTTCAAGTCCTTTCGGGGAGGGAATGTCGACGCCGCCGACGATGAGTTTGCGGCCTTCAGCAAAGGGGTGTACATCGATACCGATTCCAATACGCATGACGCTTCGGGGTTTTGTTGGTGTTGCAGCTGACCTTTAAGATAGGATAAATCGGTGAATATCAGAACCCTCACCGGGGATTGGTTTTTCGAAACGGTGACGTACATTTATGAACACGGGCTTTTCTGTAACATCACCCCCCGATGCAGGGTCCCATGAGCATGTCCCGCTTATACCGCCTTCAGCGTTTTTTCTGTATCGCGTCCGGCACGCCGATTGAGATCATAGAAAAATACCCCACCGAGCACAGCAAGTACACCGGTATCGGTGCAACGATTTTCTTTACAGCTCTTTTTGCCTCCCTCTCCGGCGGCTACGCACTCTTTTTTGTTTTTTCCGGCAACCCGCTCGGTTCCCTCTGGGCGGTGCTTTTCGGGGTGGTATGGGGGCTTGCCATTTTTAATCTTGACCGCTACATCGTTTCAAGCATCAAGAAGACTTCGAAAGGGCTGAGGCAGTTCTATCAGGCATCTCCACGGCTGGTGTTTGCCGTTCTTATTGCCATCGTCATCGCCCGTCCGCTTGAATTGAAGATTTTTGACAAGGAAATACGGGCGCGTCTTGAGGAAAAGTACCTGGCGGCAGAGCAGGCTCAGATTGCGGGGGTGCAGGACGCCTTCATGCAGAAATACGGTATGGAGGCCGGACAGCTCGAGCGGTTCCAGAAAGAGTACGACACCCTATCCCACGATGTGGACCGGCTGCGGGAGGAACTGAAACGGGAGGTGTTCGGCACAAGCAGCAGCACCACCTCAGGCGTGCCGGGATACGGTACCTATGCGAAGAACAAGGAAGAGGTGGTGCAGGCCAAGCAGCAGCGACTGGCATTCCTTGCGGTGCAGGTCACCCGGCTTGAGGAATATCTCAACAGTCGGAAACATGCCGAGGGGCTCAACAGCCAGATGATGCTTTCTGAAAGGATGCTCGCCGGGAAAGCGGCAACGGCTGGGTTTGCCGACCGCAATTGGGCTCTAGGGGAACTGGCTCACTCCGATGATGACGCCAGCCGTTCATCGGCCAATGCCATTGCGTTCATCACGATGCTCTTCATCGCGCTTGAGTGCGCCCCTTTGATTGTGAAGCTGCTGAGTGATCAGGGTCCCTCGGATGTCGACGTCAGTGAAACGGAGTCACGCATCATCGCTCAGCTCACCAACACGGCGTTCATGTCAAAGAACCGCATCATCCGTCAGTACCGGATCATGGGCTCCAAAACCGGCGGCCGGCGTCGGAGCCGGTTCCTTTCCACCCGCCGGAGCATGCGTCTGTAGCGATATTGTGAAGAGCTCTGTCAGCCGGTGACGAGACATCCGCGGAATGCTTCCATGGATGGCGCGCCGGGTTTACCGAAGAACGCCTCCATCGCTGTGGCGATCTTTTCGCCGATATCGGGCTGAACGAAGTTCATGGTGCCGATCTGCACCGCGCCGGCACCTGCTACCAGGAACTCCATCGCATCATCGAACGATGCGATTCCGCCCATGCCGACAATGGGGATGGATACGGCATTGTTGACCTCCCATACCTTTGCGAGCGCGACCGGCTTGATGGCTGGTCCTGAGAGACCGCCGGTGACGTTTTTCAGGAGCGGTCTGCGTGCCTTCCAATCGATGGCCATTCCTACCAGGGTATTGATCAGCGATACCGAGTCTGCTCCGGCTTTTTCGGCCGCAAGGGCGATGGAGCTGATTGATGTCACATTCGGCGTGAGCTTGATCATGAGGTGGCGTTCAGTGATGCTCCTGAGTTCGGTGACGATTTCTCGGGTGGCATCGGGGCTGACCCCCATAATCATGCATTCGCCTTTCACGTTCGGGCAGGAGAGGTTGATCTCATACCCGTCAAGGCCCGGGACGGCGTCGAGGCGCGAGACCACTTCAGCATACTCGTCGATCGAGCGGCCGGCGATGTTGACGACGATCGCGGTGCCGAGTGTTTGGAGGAATGGGACTTTATCCGAGATGAACCGGTCGATGCCGACGTTTGCCAGCCCGATAGCGTTGATCATGCCCGAAGGGGTTTCGGCGATGCGCTGCGGCGGATTGCCGGCACGCGGCTCAAGCGAGATGGCTTTCGTGACAATGCCGCCGATTTTGGAAAGATCAGTGAGCCGGCAGAGCTCCTCGCCGTAAGATACCGTGCCCGATGCGAGCATAACGGGGGATTTGAGGCAGAGGCCACGGCCGAGGTCGATGGCTGCCGCTGTTGCATGTTTGTTCGCCATGTCGTGCTGTTTCTGGTTGATGCCCGTTACTCGGGCAGAACACAAAAGGGGCTGCCGGTTCATGTGCCGGCAGCCCCCCTGTTTCCTGTTCCGTTCAGCTGCCCCGTGAGGCACAGCTCATTTCCCTTCTTTCGTCAGGTAGTACTGGTTTGCGTAATCGCGGACCATGCGGTGGGTGTTGTATTCCGGTGCGATGGTGGCGATTGCGTTGCGGATTTTCTTGATCCAGCGGGTCGGGATGTTGTTTGCATTCCGTTCGTAGAATGTCGGCAGGATCTGGTTTTCCAGCACCTGGTACATCTGCTCGGCGTCGAAACGGTCCTGCTCCTCGTAGTTCTCGAAAGTTTCGCCGTGACCGATCGACCATCCGTTTTCGCCGTTGTATGCTTCAGGCCACCAACCATCAAGAACGCTGAAGTTCAGTCCGCCATGCAGGACAGTCTTTTCGCCCGAGGTGCCGCTGGCTTCCATCGGACGCACCGGGTTGTTCAGCCAGATGTCGACGCCCGAGACCATGCGTTTTGCCACGCCGAGGTTGTAGTTTTCGAGGAAGATGACCTTGCCGGTGAACTGCGGACGGCGAGAGTGCTCGACAATCTGGCGGATGAAGTCCTTTCCGGCGTCGTCGTGCGGATGGGCCTTTCCTGCAAATACGATCTGCAGCGGCATTTTCGGATTGTTGATGATTCTGTTCAGGCGATCGAGGTCGCTGAAGATCATCGGGGCCCGCTTGTAGGTCGCAAAGCGGCGAGCGAATCCGATGGTGAGAATATCGGGAGAGAGCGTGTTCTTGTCCGAGCGCATTGCGTCGTACTGGTTGTAGCCCGACATGCTGTGCTGGTGGAAGAGCTGGTTTGCCAGATAGCGGTAGATGAAGTCGATCAGGTTCCGCTTCAGGGTATAGCGCAGCGACCAGAGCTCTTCGTCGGAGACCTTCGCGAGCGCGGCTTCGGCGGCTTCTCTCGAGAGGGTCATGTCTTCAATGCCCGTCGATACGCGGTTCCAGAAGGTTTCGGTGTAGCCGCATGCCCAGCTGGGAGCATGCACGCCGTTGGTGATGTGGCCGATCGGTACATCTTCGACTTTTTTGCCGGCATAGAGGTGCTGCCACATTTCACGTGACACCTGTCCGTGCAGTTTTGAAACGCCGTTGGCTGCGCGCGAGAGCTGGAGGGCAAGCACCGTCATGGTGAAGAGCCCCTGGGTGTTTTTCGGGTCTTCGGAACCAAGCAGCATCAGGTCTTCGAAGTCCATGCCTGTCAGGGCGAGGTACTTGTCGAAGGTGTAATGCATCATGTCTCTGGAGAACCGGTCGTGGCCGGCAGGGACGGGGGTATGGGTGGTGAAGACACAACGGGAGCGGACGGCCTCCATGGCAGCCTCTTTTTTCTTTCCGGCTGCAAGTTCAGAGGCAAGGAGCTCAAGGGTAAGGAATGCCGAGTGGCCTTCGTTCATATGGTAGACCGAAGGGGTCAGGCCGAGTGCGCCGAGAAGTTTTGCGCCGCCGATGCCAAGAACGATCTCCTGATTGATGCGCATGTTCTGGTCACCGCCGTATACCCTGCAGCAGATGTCGCGGTAGTGCGATTCGTTTGCCGGGATGTTGGTGTCGAGCAGATAGAGCACGGCACGCCCTACTTTCAGCTTCCACGCCTGGGCGAAGACTTCGCTCTGGGCAATGTTGACCGAGATGATGAGGTCCTTGCCGTCGGGGCCGGTGACTTTTTCGATCGGAAGGCTTTCAGGGTACTGGAGAGGGTAGTCCTCCATCTGCCAGCCGTCGTGGTTGAGGTACTGGCGGAAATAGCCTTCTTTATAGAAGAGGGTGACGCCGACGAAGTTGATGCCGAGGTCGCTTGCCGACTTGATGTGATCGCCGGAAAGGACGCCGAGTCCGCCCGAGTAGATGCGAACACTTTCATGGATGCCGAACTCGGCGCTGAAGTATGCGACGGGGTTCTTTGTCAGTTCCGGTGCGTTCAGTGCGGCCCAGGTGTCTTTTTTCTCCATGTATTCGCAGAAACGGGCGTGCACGCCCTCAATGCGTTCGCCGAGCTGACACTGGCAGCGGGCTGCGAGTTCATCGTTGGATATGTGGCGGAGGAGTTCGACCGGGTTGTGGTTGTTCCGCTCCCAGAGCAGGGGGGAGAGGTCTTCGAAAATCTGTTTAGCTTCGGTATCCCATGACCACCAGAGGTTTCCGGTGAGCTCTTTCAGTGCAATTATCTTTTTTTGCATGGTTGTGTGGGGTATTTTGCAGGCATTGCTGCCGCGGATTGGATGAAAGGAAGTATCTTCCTGCAGTGAGGGTTATTACGGCATTTTTATGTGCCTCATAATTTCAATGGCTCAATTTACTCTTTTAGAATTGAAAACCGCAATCTTCTGCAATTGATGGGTGAAGAAGTAAAAATTGCACATATCTCCGACCTGCACATTGCTGGGCGGGGGGATCGTCGCCAGCTGCAGGATCTCGACCGGATGCTCGGCCATTTCAGCAGTTCAGGGGTTGACCATCTGGTCATTTCCGGAGACCTTTCCGACCGGGCTAAAGAGGCGGACTGGGAAATCGTAAGGGAGCTTCTTCTGCGGCACGGCTGGTATCACTGGGGACGCACGACCGTGATTCCCGGTAACCACGACATCATCAATCTGGAGGAGGAGATGCGGTTTTACAATGCCCTGAATCCTCTTCCCGGCATGCGGCATCGTGCCTGCACTGCAAAGGCTGCACGGTTCTGCCGTTTTTTCCAGGAGCTGGTGACGGGAGACGAGCTTGGTGACGCTGCGTTTCCGTTCATCAAGGTCCTGCGATTCCCCACCCTCAAACTGGCCATTGCCGCCTTCAATTCCGTCAACGCATGGTCGGCGACGGATAATCCGCTCGGCTCAAGAGGGTACATAGAGCCTTCAGAGCTGCGGGCGGTAAGCTCTCCTGCTGTCAAGAAGGCGCTTGATGGGTGTTTTACCCTCGGCCTCTGCCATCATGCATTGAAAGTATATGGCACCGACTCGCTGCTTGACCAGGCGTTCGACTGGACGATGGAGCTGAAGAACCGTCAGGAGTTTCTCGGTGTTATGCGCGATATAGGTGCGCAGGTTGTGCTGCACGGACATTTTCACCGGTTCCAGTCCTACACTCTCGGCGGCGTCCGGTTCATCAACGGGGGAAGTTTCCGCTACAGCCCCGAGCGCTACAGTCTGCTCGAGGTTGCGGGTTCGGGTGAGTTTTCCCAGCGGTTTGTGGTGATGTCCTGAAAAAACGGAGGGATCAGGCTCCAAGCCCGTTTCCTTCCATGTACTCCCTGATTCTCAGGGCATGGTCGCGGTCTTCCTGATTCAGCTGCTTGAATATGCTTGCCGCAGCTGATTCAGTAGGGCTGTCGAGAAATTCCTGATAGTGTGATTCACCTGCTGAAAGCTCAAGCTCAAGGGCCGCCATAAATCGTTCTGCTCTCGGGACGGGCTGCTTTTGGAATGCGTCTATGAGGGATTTGATTCGGTTGTTGGCTTTCTGGAGAACCTCCAGGTCTTTTGCGAGGAGGTTTCCGGGAAAGAACGTCTCAGGCTGCGGCTGTTTTTTTTCCTGCTGCAGGAGCGAGGCGTGGCCACGCTCTTCCATGGCAAGCTGCCACCAGAAGTCTTCATCTTCTTCCGATGCGTCGTGGTAGAGGGTATAGAGCTTTGCCAGATTGAGCTCAAGCTGGATCGACTCGTCCAGATGCCGGTGGTAGGTTTCCTTCATGGCCCCTGATGGTTTATTTGGTATTGCGGTAGGACGCATATTCCTGGAGGCTTTTCACTCCGAACTCCTGATGGCGGATGCAGTCGATTGCCTGCACGGAGGCTTCAGCAGCTTCTATGGTGGTGACAAACGGCACGTTGCTGAGCACCGAGGCCGCACCAATGGCCTCTTCGTCGTGGAGCGCCTGCTCACCCCTCGGGGTGTTGATGACGAAGTTGATCTTGCCGTGCTTGATGATGTCAAAAATGTTTGGCCGGCCCTCTTCGCCTACCTTGAACACCATTTTGCATTCAATACCGTTGTCTTTCAGGAACCGGTAGGTGCCTTCCGTTGCGACGAGGTCGAAGTCCATCCGGTACAGCGAACGGGCAATGTCGAGAATGCGGTGGTTCTTGTCCTGGTCGTTGACGCTGATGAAGACAGAGCCTGAGAGCGGGAGGTGCATGTTTGCCGCCTGGTAGGCTTTGGCAAACGCTTCGGGGAATTCTTCGGCAAGGCTCATGGCCTCTCCGGTAGAGCGCATTTCGGGGCCGAGGTAGACGCCGGACTTGACGAATTTCGAGAAGGGGAAGACCGGTTCCTTGATGGCCATGTGTTTCATGCCGAGTTCGTCGCAGTCTTTCAGATCGAATTCGCGGCGAAGGTCCGAGAGCTTTTCGCCAAGCATGACCCGGGTTGCGATTTTCACGACGGGGATGGCCGTCGCCTTGCCGACGAACGGCACGGTGCGGCTGGCCCTCGGGTTCACTTCAATCACATAGACGCTGTTGTTCTGCACTGCGTACTGCACGTTCATGAGCCCGACCACCTTTATGTTCCGGGCCATGATGCGGGTGTACTCCTTCATCTTTGCGATGACCTCCGGGCTGATGTTGTGGTAGGGGAGGATGGAGGTGGAGTCGCCGCTGTGGATGCCTGCGGCCTCGACATGCTGCATAATGCCGCTGATGACGCAGTCGCTCTCGTCGGCAATGGCGTCGATGTCGAACTCGACGGCGGTTTCCAGGAAGCGGTCGACGAGGAGCGGGTACTTTTCAGTGATGAAGAGCGCCTGGTCGACGTACTCCTTCAGGGAGTCGTCGCTGTAAATGATTTTCATTGCCCGGCCGCCGAGCACGTAGCTTGGGCGGACGAGGACCGGATAACCGATCCGACGGGTAATGGCCTGGGCCTCCTCAAGGCAGACGGCTGTGCCGTATTCAGGGTGCGGGATGTTGAGGCGGTCGAGCAGGGCGCCGAACTTCTTCCGGTCTTCGGCAAGGTCGATGCCTTCCGGTGAGGTGCCGAGGATGGTTACACCCGCTTCGTGCAGTCTGCCGGAGAGCTTCAGGGGGGTCTGTCCGCCGAAGCTGACAATGACACCGAGAGGCTGCTCGTGCTCAATGATGCGGATGGTGTCTTCGAAGGTGAGCGGTTCGAAGTATAGTTTGTCGGCGATGTCGTAGTCGGTCGAGACGGTTTCGGGGTTGCAGTTGACCATGATGGTCTCGTAGCCGGCTTCCCTGAGGGCGAAGACCGCCTGCACGCAGCAGTAGTCGAACTCGATGCCCTGACCGATGCGGTTCGGGCCGCCGCCGAGGATTATCACCTTTTTCCTGTCTGAAGAGATGGATTCGTTCTCCAGATCATAGGTGGAGTAGTGGTAGGGAGTTTTTGCGTCGAATTCCGCAGCGCAGGTGTCGACGGTTTTAAAGACCGAGTCGAGGCCGTACTGCTTTCGGAGCTGCCGAACAACGGCTTCCTCAGTGCTGAATATGTTGGCGATCTGGGTATCGGAAAAACCGTGTTCCTTGGCTTTGCGGAGACGGTCCAGAGGGAGTTTCGCCGCCAGTGCGGCAACCTCGGCGCTGAGGGCGGAAGCGTGTGTGCTCATGCAGTCTCGAATGGTTTAATGGCTCTTAGACG
>FUWD013230798.1_pt1 | contig 16730 bp, 26 predicted proteins | sample 1063281 | NCBI WGS metagenome assembly FUWD01 (sample SAMEA79048168, study PRJEB19326) | metagenome | biome: marine | reverse complement strand
TTTCAAAAATTATGGAAAAGTTTATATAAGAGTTATAACATCAGTAAGAACAAGCGAAAGCTTAAAGGAGGGAAAAAAAATGAGTGTTCAAATTAAAAATGCAAAATTAAAAACTGTTGGTAATTCTTATTGTGTTATTGTTCCAATGGATTATATTAAAAATGAAATGATTAATCTTGATGACGAATACAATGTCACAATCACACTTGCAAAAAAAGAGGGTGTTGATTTATCGCAAGATAAGATTAAAGATTTGACAAATGAAGCTGTGATGGATCAAACAAAGAAAACAAACATTTAAAATGGTAATTGTTGAGTGTCCTGATTATAGAGAAGTAAGTCACGGAGCTGAAGAAGTCACTGAAGACAATGTTCAATATTGGAGTCGTCACACAAAAGAATTGAGAAAGTCTCAAGTCTCAAAAGCTTTAAAGTTTGTTCATTTTAATTGTGTTCGTTATGTCGGAGACTTTGACAACTCTGTCTTTAATACTATCAAACAGAAGTATGAAGGAGGCAAGCATTTCTTCCTTTGTTTGCCTCTCAATACCTCTGAGGTCTGCAAGGCTTTCGGTGTAACTTTTAGAAAAATGCCTTACCCTGTGGATTATAATTCTTCTGAATATATCATATTCAAAAACAAAGACGGGAACTTTGAATGTAATTGTCAGGGTTATCAAACAAAGAAAAGAAAAGGAGAGCTTGTCCCTGACGGTGCAAATTGTTCTCACGTTCTTGCTTTGTTTTATTCTTTTAAAATAAAGAGGTTTAGGAAATGAAAAAGGTTTCTGATTTAGTTGTTGCTTATTGTGAAGGAAGAACGAGAGAAGTTCTTTTCCCGAACTCAAACATTCCTTCAACTTTGGTGTTTGAGAAATGTCTTGAAAATTATTGAAAATGTATTGAAAATGAAAACTAAAAAGTATAGAAAGTCAGGGCAGGGTTTTTCCAAAATATCAAAAGTTCAGTCCGAAACATTAAGGTTGTTGACTGAAGAATTTCTTACCATAAATAAGATTGCTATAAGGCGAGGAGTCTCTGATAAAGCAGTTTATCAAACAGTCCAACAACTAAGGAAAAAAGGTCTTCTTTCTAAAGGATATAAAAGTCTTGAAAAAAACGAATGGACTATTCAAGGTAATGCTCGTTTTAGGCTTCACGGTTTGGAGTTTAATATTCAGATTCTTCACTTGTCTGAACTTTACCGAAAGGTTAAGGGCAAAGCAAATCATATAATATTTGACGGGAACACGGTTCGATTATATAATAAAAGCATTGAGGTTTATTGTTCTAAATCTTTTTTTGGGGATTCTGTGCAAAAAGTGACTGTTGATTCTTCAAAGTATATCAATAGGTTATTCTTGAGATTGGAGAACGAGTTCAAAATTATTATTGTTAAGGATAGAGTTCAAAATATTAAGATTGTTCAAGCTCACTATTCTGAAGTAAACAATGGTTTGGCTAAGGATTGCAATGTGAACAAAGACAAGATTAATGTTTATGCAAGTGATGGCAGACTTTGGTTTCTTATTGATAATTCTTTTAATCTTAATGAAGCCGAAACTGTTAATCCTAAAACAAGCAAGTCTGATATGGAGACAGTGGTTTCTCCTTTCTTTAATGACCTTCGAGACAACGAGCTTGTGACTATGTCTCAAATTAAGAAAATGCTTTTCGTTATTGTTAAAGAAAATAAAGAGACTGTGATAGGGTTGAATACTGTTGTTCAATTATTAAAAAATCAAATGCAACCAATGAGTGAAACTAAGGAGGAGGGAGTGCAAACAATCATTCCTTATTATGTGGGGTAAAATGAATTTTATAAAAATAGTTAAGATATATAATAAGGCGATGACTTGGACTTTGGCAATCCTTATGTGTTATTTGTTTATGAAGGCTTGGCAAAACAATATGGTTTGGAATATATCAATCAATGTTTATGGCGAAGGAATCTTTGAAGTTGTGATGTTGTTGTTTTGGTTGTTCAGTATTGTTATATTAACTATCCCAAAGATTATAGAAGAAAATGAAAAGGTGTATTGCAATAACTAAATCAGGCCGTCAATGCTTAAACAATGCAAGTCTTGGGGATTATTGTTTGCATCATTTTAAGCGTTTGCCTGATAAAGAAAACTTTAAACGGAGGATAGAATGAAATTAAAAGATTATGATAATGTAAAGCCGGCTTTACGTGGCAAGTGTTGCAAGTGTGGAAAAGCTTTGCCTTTTGCTACTGACGGGCAATATGTTTGTTTGGAGTGTGAGTTCAAATGAGTGAAGATATATTTGTTGATTATAAAGTCAAACCTTATGAGTTTGAAAAGGAGAGCAAGGACATTAAAAACAATATTGTTGTTCCGAGAGATAGTTCTAAAAATTCAGGGACTCTTTATGCTTTCACTCAAGGATTGTTCAAACCAAATCAGAAATTGTTTATTATGGTTTTTCGTTTGAGACAAGAGACTCTGTCTGCTTCTCTGTGTTCTATGGCAGGTAAACATTTTTTGAGAGAAGTCAGAGACGTTTCAATCTTTAAAGATTATTATGTTGTAACTTGGAGGCCTGAAGAATGAAGGGTCTTGATAAGTTGCAGAAGAAGCTTGACATTAAGACTTGGCTTCCGGATTACAAAATCAATAAGTGGATTTTTAGAGGAGCTTTAATCTTGATTGTTATTATTGCAATTGTTTCTTGGGCTTTACTTGGTTTTAGTTCTCCTTCTAAGAATTATATTTATGTTTCTTGTCCGGAAGATGTTCTCGGTTATTGTGTAAACCCTTTCTTTGATTTGTGCAATCCTGAAGGAGAACTATTCTATACAAATGACAATGTTTGTGTTGGTATGCCTGAAAACTTTTATTCAATGGAGACTTTGCAGGGAGGAGAATCTATCGGGGAAAAACCTCATTGGTTCGCAAGTGCTTCAATAGATTTTGCAGGTTTGATTTTGTTGTTGTCTTTTGTTTTGAATCACTTGTTGTATAATAAAAAATATAAATTTGGAGGGAACAAAAAATGATTAAAGGATTTAGGATAAGTTCTATCACTGAGTTGGGAAAGAAACAACTCAAGAAGAACACGGGTTCTGATAGGAAAACAAAGATTGTCATTGAAGGAATGAAGCCTTTGCAAGTTGCTTATTATTTCAATTATAAGGGCGTGCTTAAAGCTTTACAAAGAGCAATTGTCAACTTTGATGTCATCAAGTTGGGTGTCAAAAAGTTTATGACTCCTGCTGTTGAGGGCAAGGATTATAAGGTCGGGGTTATTGAAGATGAAAGATAAACCTGACGCTGTTGATGTTGCAGAAAAACAATTCTTGATCCAAAGGGCGAACAATACTCCGGAGAACGCTCTTGATTTCAATATGCAAATGCTCGACCCCCTTTGGGGAAAAGAAGGAAAGATAAATTCTGAACTTAAAAAGAAGCTTCAACAATCAAAGTTCTTCAAAGACTATAAAACAGGAAAAGAGACTGAGACAAAAGATGAACTTTGGGCTTTGCTTGGAACTTATACAAGAGACTTGAGACTTGGAAATCTTGACAAGGAGGAAATATTATATTGTGAACATTATTTGAATCTTGCTGAAGATATGTTGAAAGAAGGTTTTGTCAATTCTTTTATTGTGTCTTTGAGTAGGGTTGCAACAAGGATTGAGTTGTCTCAGTCAAAGTATGGTTTTCTTAGAAGAAGGCCGAACACTCTTGAGACTTCAAAAACAGAGACTACTCTTGAACCAAAGAAAAAAGGTTTATGGAATGGGGGGAAACAAAGATGAAAGAAGAAACAAATTATTTAAAAAGAATTATTGAGGGTTGGTGCAATATGGTTATTGCTTATGTGTTTGTTTTGATTGCGTTGTCATTGAACATTTGGAGAATAGGGATTGTCTTATTTTTTTTGGGGTTATATTTGCAATTGTCTCAATAATCAGTTTTGTTCAAGCAGATAATATTAAGAAAAGGGTTGAACGCAGACAAATGATTCGAGAAGCAATTTTTATTAATAAGTTGAGAAAAAGAAAAAGCAAGGCTCGGAGGAAAAGAAGATGAATACTGATTTCTTGGTTATTGTTGGAAGTTATTTTGTTGTTTTCTTAGCAACCTTTCTTGTGTTTAACTTTTTCACAAAAGGGTTTCTTTGGACTTGGCTCAGAGTTCTTTTGAGCAGGGGTCGTTCGATTCTTGTTCAAGTAAGAGGTCCTATTAAAAATTATTGGATTACGGGAAAGCTTGCAGGAGACAAGGTTATTGTCAAAGATTATGAGAGCAAAGCTGAAAGGGGAAAGAAGACTTTAATTCTTGGAGAAGGTGTTGTTTATCGAACCTTTGGGGTTAGTTGTGTTTATTATGATGAAGCAACAAATGAGTTGATAAAACCTGACTTGTCAAATGTTGCAGGTTTCGATCTGTTGAAGTTTGATAATTTAAACACTCGGGCATTAATGAGGCCACAAAACGAAGAAGATAAAAGGTTCAGAATGATTGTTTATGTTGGGCTTGCTGTTCTTGTTATTATTGGGGGTTTGATTTATTTCCGGCTTGATGAAGTTGCAAAATTGATTACTGCTCCGGCAGTGACAGGAGGGGTCTTGAATGGTTTTATTGGGTTTAGAGTTAGAAGATAATCCTCTCGCTTCTGATTTTATGCAGAGAGCTGAGGAAAGAACAAAGACTATGAATTTAAAGAATAATCCATATACGGATTACGAGTTCAGGTTTTTGAAGAAGGATTCAAAAGCTTTTCACGTTTGGAACTTCAAACATATTTGGCCGGACTTTTCGGTTTATTTTATTTTGGTTGCTATCGTTGGAGGTATGCTTTTCCTTTCAGGTTATATCAAGGCAGGCATTATTATTTGGGTTGTTTCAGGATTAATTGTTTCAATCAATATGTATGGCCGAAGCAAATACTTCAACTTTTTTGTTATAAGATTACAGTTGAGAAGAAGCAAATATAAAGGTCTTATCAGACTTTTATCAACAAAGGAGATTGTGAAGATATTTCCTGCAATAGTGTTAAAGGGAGAGAAGGCTGAGAATGGGTCAAGCTGAAATCTTTGAATGGCTTGCTAAACAGAGACTTTCAGGCACACATCAATATTTCAGTGTGAGGGAACTCACAAGGCAAATGCAGTTGGAGGGCATAAGGCCTTCAAAAGCTCGTTGCAGTATCAGGAAACTTGTTGATTTTGGCTTTCTTGATGTAAATAGAGAATGGCCTATGAGGTTTAGAGCTAAGATTAAGATTGTCAATACTATGCGAATACAGAACAAGCAATATGCTAAGCCTTTAAGCAGACAAGCAAACTCTTTATAGAGAATAAGCTTGTCTTGCTCGGACTTATGCAACATTATAATATACGAACATTTATTTTGCTTGCTGAATCCTTATCCCAATTGGGAAAGAAAAGATTGTTTAATAATAGATTGGAGGGTCAAATATGGTTAATTTTAACAGTGAGGGAACAGTAACCACTCCCCCAAGTGATGTTTTAAAGATTTTAATACTTGAGAAAAGAGAATCTGCTCTTGAAGCAATTAATTTGTTTCAAGTAGAAGCTTTCAATGGTAGAAATCCAAGACAGAATTATATCAGAGCAAGTCTTTATGCGCTTTGGTGTGAATTGCAAGCTATGTTATATAATAGTGTTGCAACAAAAGAGAAGGTTCTTATCAAAGGAGCAAAGGAAGTCTTGACTAATAAGAAACTCAAAGAGGTCCTTGACTGCATTGAACAAGACTCGAAAGATTGGAAGAAGGCTCTCGAATTTATTAATTCTTATCTTTACGGGAAAGGATTGATCAAGGTTGATTCAAGACAACACTATGATAAGAGCAGGGTCTCTGCTATCAATAGACAGAAGGGATTATAAGATGAAAAGGTTTTATTATGATACAGGTTTGCCTTTCTCTTTCTCTTTAAAGATTGATTTAGACGATTTGAAGATAAGAACTCTCAAGCACAATAAAGCTTCAATGCTTATCATTGACGGTCTTATAGGAACAGGAAAGACTACTCTCGCCACTCACTGCGCAGACTATTTGAACGGGGGTTATGAGAAGGTAAGCTTCCAAAAGTTCAAAGTGCTTGAAGATAAGCTTATCAATCTGAAGGAGCAACTTGCTTTGGGAGGAAACGATTTTGCTAAGAAGCTCAGGCTTTCTCACGAAAAGAGTGTTCCTGTTTTAATCTATGATGAAGCAGGAGACTTTAATTCAAGGGGAGCTTTGACAAAGTTCAATGCTATGGTAAACAGAGTCTTTGAAGTCTTCAGAGCTTTCAAGGTTATTGTGATTCTTTGTTTGCCGAGCTTCACAAGTCTTGATAAATCTTTGATGACAAAGGGAGTTCCAAGACTCTTGATCCATATTGATGACAGAAATCAGGAGTATGGAGATTATAAGGTTTATTCGCTTTGGCATATTCATTATATTTTGGATAAGATGAAAAAGCTTATTGTGAAGACTGATGCTTTTCGTTTGACTCAACCTGTCAAAAGAGGTCACTTCTTAGATTTGCCAAAGGAGAGAGCGAAGGAGCTTGATATAATTTCGACTGCAAACAAGCTTGACACTCTTGAAGATGTTGAGATTAAGATCGACGGCTTATTTTGTTATAATGATTTAGCAAAGAGACTTGGCCGTTCTATTTCTTGGATAAGCAAAGCTATGAACAAGCTTCATATACCTGCAAAGAAAGTTTACAAGAACAGAAAATATTTTGATGACAACGCTCTCGAGATATTATCTGAAGAAATTGACAAACAAGTAAGGAGTCAAAGAGGGAAAGAAGAATGAGAGTTGCAATTTATGTGAGAGTTTCAACTGATAAGCAAGAAGCAAACAATCAGTTGGAAGATTTAAGAAGGTATGCTCAGAAGTCTGAATATACTATCTTCAAAGAATATATTGACGTTATTTCAGGCAAGGAAAAGAGCAGGCCTGCTTATGATCTAATGTTCCAAGACGCACATCAGAAGAAGTTTGATATGTTGTTGTTTTGGGATATATCAAGGTTTAGCAGAGCAGGAACTCTTTATACTTTGCAGAAGTTGAAGGAGCTTGAAAACTTGGGTATTGAGTGGGCTTCATATCAAGAGGCTTATTTTAAATCTGTTGGTATGTTCAAAGATGTTGTTTTGTCTATTCTTGCAACTGTTGCAAAAATGGAAAGGCAGAAAATATCTGAAAGAACTAAAGCAGGTTTAAGACTTGCAAAGAATGTTGGAAAGAGAGGCAAAGACAAGAGGCCAAGAAGAAGGCGTTCTGATTACGGAAAGAGCCGTTCTAAAAGGGGGGTAAATAAAACCCCTATTGTTTTTATAAAGAGTTAGATAATTAAAGCCGGTCGTTTTTAGTGAGGTTACAATGGTATATGTTACAGATGAATTGACAAATAAAGAAAGAGTTGCAGAAGCTAAGAAATTTATTAAACAATCAATGGAAGTGAGAAAATTAAAGAAGGATTTGAGTTTTGAAGAAACTCTTGCGATTGGTATTGTTTTTATATTCTTATTGTTTGCGATTGTGTTTTCTGTTTTTGCTCTTTTTGGAATATATTTAATCTAAAAAAAGAATAAGCTTTCACAACTTTTAATGTATTGTGAAAGTTGCTATCTTCTTATGAAATAGTTTAGTGCGAAGATTACTGCTAAACCGATTAAAATGATTCCTCCTGTTGCTGTGAATCCTGAATAGAAGGCCATAAACAAAAGCAATAAAGGAACTTGTATTAATAAGACAACTTCTATTGGAAGCCTGAAGGCTAAGCCTAAAAGTATGAACAAGATTAATATAGACAACAATGTGATGATTTCACTTCCCGTTATATATAGGGTTGCATATTGGAACAATGTTGCAATTGACCCTGTTGTGTTCATAAACATTTCTTTGTTACCTCCCGAGCAAGAACGCTATTATTAAGAATAGGGTTGAACCCCACCATAAAGCGCCTAAAGCGAAAACGAATAATGAGGGCAAGCCTATCATTGATAAGAATATGACTGGAGCGCCCAAAAAGTTTATTAGATAACTTAATCCTGTGACATCTAAGAACCACGATTTGCCGGTTTTAAACATATCTGTAAATGAGGAGTCTTCTTCATTGACTGCGCTTTCTCCTGAAGGTAGAGCAAGCCCTGCGTGTGATGTGTCGATTGTTTGGTTTCCTGCATCAAAATCTTTTATGAAGCTGTTGTCATAATCATAAAATTGTGTTCCTGAAGGATTAAGTTCTGAGATTGATGTTTGAGCAAGCAAGAATATGACATCAACTGCTAAGATTACAAATAAGATTACAATTAAATTGTCTGTTGTTCCCACTATGAAGACCCCCACTTCATCGCTACAACAAGGATAAAGCCAACTAAGAATGTGATTAATAATGCTGATAAAGGAATGAAGTTCAATTGTTGTGCAACTCCTAAAAGTATCATCGCAACAACTAATGCTCCCCCTATTCCTGCAAGTGCATAAACGAATCCTGCAATAATCATAATTGCAAAGATTGCTATTGCGATTCTTTCAAATAGTCCGAGTCCATAATCATTGAGTTTATTTTGAGCAAATGTTCCAACATAAGTGTCAGCAGGAACTATTCCATAAATATATGTTTGTGTTCTTGTGAATCCGAGACTTGTCTCGAAATGGTATTCGATGACAACTTTTTCAAATAAGTTTGAGCTTGTAATGTTTATCGGTATTGTGAATATTTCTCCTTGACTGTTGTTTCCTGAAGTGTAATTGTAACTTGAGGGATATGTGATGTTTACCCAATAAGAAGCTAAGCTTCCAAGTGGACTTATGAGTGTGATTGTCAGATTGTTTATTCCTTCATAAAAAGTTGTTGGGTCAATTATGATTGCGACATCGCTTGCAATTATATCTGTTGAACTTGTTTCTCTATCCATATAAACTGTGTATGTTTCAAACAGGAATGGGTCAAGATCGAAAGTGTTTGATTCATAACCCGATTTTATTATTGTGATTCTGTATGCTGTGTCTGCAACATAACTTGTTGGGAGTCTGCCTGTTATATCTGAATACTTTGTTGCGACAACGGTCCAAGTTCCGTTGACGATCCTGCTTTGTGTGAAGAATACTCCTGCAAGTAAATCGTTGTTTATTTCGTCTTTGAATGTGAATATTGCTGTTGAATAATCTGTTGAAAGATAAGCGTCAAGTGTTTGATGACTTCTATCTGCAACGGTTACAACATAATATTTTGGGTCATAATTTGCGTTCCATATTTTAACAGAGTAATTCCCGTCTTGAACTTCGTCTGCATAGTAAAGACCTGTTGATGTATTATAAGAATATGAAACATTGTCTCCGGTCAATGTTATGAATAAGGTTTCTGTTACAAGCGCAGAAGTTGCTTCGTCTCTTAATGAGAAGCTTATTGAGTTGTTGGTGTATAAACTAAAATTGTAATATTTTGGGGATTCATTTATTTCTATGTCTGTGTAATATTCAAAGAGTGCATATCCGTATGCGTCAATTGATACATTATAAAAATCTGATAATGTTACAGGGATAATTATTGAGCCGGTTGTTGTTGACAAGTTCCTTGTGTCTGTGTGATTGTAACTGTTCACGTTTATTGTGAAGTTCATTATTGGGTTGCTTGTTACTGAGCTATAAGCAGAAATGTTGAGGTCTGCTAAAAATATGTATATGTATTCTGTTTTGTTGTCAAGAGCTGTGATTGTGAAGTTGTCAATGCTTCTGTCTGTGAAAGAGGCATCTTTGCTTTTCATTGTTAGGTTTGAATATGTTTTTGCGTTCATATATTTGATGACTGAGTTCCCTGTTGATTCTGCAATCTTTGTTGCGTCTTCGTATAGTTCCCAATTGCTGATTGTGTTGTTTGTGATTGATTCTCTTAGTGTGATGTTTATTTCTGATTGAAACATTGAAGTATTGAGGTCGTTGCTGTCTGTGAAGTCGTGAGTCAATGTTTTTGGAAAATAATTTGTTTTCGCTATTGTTATACTTTTAGATATGTTTAAAGGAATCCAAGCTGTGCCTGCAATATCATCAATTGTTGTTGTGTCGTATGTTACATTAAAACTTGATAAGACTGAACTGTCCCAAAGGCTATAAATATTTATTCTTGGGTATTCTGTTAAGGTTGCAGATAAGCTTGAACTTAAATTGTGGTCTGTGTATGTTTTATTAAAATAATGCCCTTCGTTTGATTCAATTATTATTGTAAATTCTTCTGTTGAATCTAAACCTGTGTTTATTGTTCCGTTTGTTGTTGAGTATGATGTGCTGTTGAAATATGCAGTCATATTATTTATGCTGTTTGTGTTTGTTATTTCAAAACTGCTTGGTGTTGGGAAATCGTATTCTTGTGCTTCAGAAGGAGAACCATCAGCATATAAATATCTCATATTTGAGCCGGAAAGTTTTGCATCAAATAATAATAGTTCATCATATAAAGTGTCAAAAGAATAAATATTAGTTGCACCTCCATAACTTCCTAAAAAAACATCTTGAGAAGAACTATAAATACCACTTGTTGTATGAGTAACATTTTCAACGCTAACACCATTAACAAAGAACTCAACATCATTATTGGAATTGTCAAAAACAATTCCAACGTGAACCCAAGAACCAGTAGAAAAATGAGAATTGGTTGTTGAAGTTGTAATCCAAGAAGTTCCTGATTCTGTTGAAGCAAAACTTAAATACCCTCCTGTTGCATAAAAACCCCAACTTCTTGTTCCGGAAGCGCCTGCTTTAACTAAAATATTATCTTTATACCACCCTGCGCCACTTGCAAAGGACTCAAAACTTTCGGGTTTTAACCAAACAGATAAAGAAATATCGTCAGTTATATCAAAAGTAGAATGGTCGTCAGCTTTAGCATATTGTTTTGTATCGTATTCAAAATCATATGCATAGTTAAGAATACCTGTTTGTTCAGCAGTAGGGGAATAATAAGTTGTAAAATCATTAGTGTTTGCAGAAGTATCATCAAGAGTTGTGCTTGAATCCTCAAACCTTAACTCTAAAACAACATCATCAGAATCAGGAGCAGTAGCAACAGCTAAAACACTACTAATTAAAAGAAGCATTAATACAATTATTGATATTATGTTTTTGGTTTTCATTTTGAAAAGGTTGCCATTATAACTATGAATATGATAAAAGCGAATCCGACTATTAAGTTTAGGTTTCCGAATCCGAAAGCTTCAATTCCTGTGAGGTTTCCTGCAACAATTGCTCTTTGACCCCAAGCTCCGAGTTCTTTGCTTGCGAACATTATCCAAACGAACAAGAACATTATTGACATAAATATGACTGTGATAAATGTTTGCCCTTTCCTGTTCTTAAATAATTTGTTCATTGTTTTTTATTATCTCCAAACATTAGTTGTTTTCGTTTCTTTTTGTCTTCCTTCTTCTATTATTATCTTAATTGTTTTTCCTGAAGGTTTCTTTGTTTTTATCTTTGCAGGGTTCTTCTGCATTGTTCTGATTATTTGTTTTGCTTGAGCTGATAAGTCTCTGACCGGTTGAGTTTTGAGTTTGAAATTTTCTTGTTTTGTTTGTCTTATTGCTTGCTTTTGTAGTTGATAAGCTCTTTCTTGTTTTGCTCTTGCAAGTTTAACTTTGTTGTCTGTCATCGCTTGTTCTATTTTTGCGCTTCTTCTTGAATGGTGTTGCTCTTTTTGATTATGTATAAATTGTCTTATGTTCATTTTTTTATCCCCCAAACGCCTTTGCTTTTTCTTTTATTGAAATTGGATTTTAAGCTTTGTGCTTGCAATCCTTTGAATGTGATTCCTGAAAGTTCTCCTTGTGTGTTGATTCTGTATTTGTTTTTCTCAATGAAGACTGTTCCTTTTCTGTAAAACTTTCTTGGGTCTGTCTTTGTTGAAAAGCTTACAGGTTTGACTCTTGATTTTGATTTCTCTGTTTGGAAGCTTGCTTGAGGAGTTCTTCCTATTGTGAACCTTCCGAAACTTTGTGCTTCTGATAAACTTCTGATTGGTGTTGTGTTTGCCTTGACCCACTTTCCTCTTTCTCTTATTAAAACATCGAATCCTTGTCCGTTCCTTTTTTTTCCTGTTCTCACTTTAGCGAATGGAGGACTTGCTCTTTGTGCTTGAGTTAATTCTCTTATTGGTTCAATTGGACTGCTTGGAATAGAGGAAGGAGAATAATCAGGAGAAGAAGCAACTGTTATTGGAGAGCTGATTATTCCCCTTGAGCCATAACTGATTTGAGTTGTTGGACTGTTTGCAATATTGCTTGAAGGATAATTGATTTCAACAACTGAAGAACTTATCGGTTGACTTATTTCAACAGGACTGCTTTTCATTGAGCTTATATTTGAGTATGGACTGCTTGCAATACTGAGTTGTTGTTGTGGACTGTTCACTTGTTGAGATTCTGTTCCTTGAACAATAAGGTTTGCTTTTGGATTTCTTATTTCTCTATTGAGTGAGCTTGAAGCAAAGATTTCTTCTTCTGCAATTATTGGTTTGACCGGTCGAGTTGATAAGCTTCCGGATTCTTCTTTCATTAAATCATTAAACCTTGATGTCTCTTTTGTTGTTAATCCTGAATCCAAATATTTTGTTTGCAACTCTGTAAGTTCAGGACTTGCAGACTTAACTTTTGCTTTTATGATTGAAACCTTTTGACCTTTGATAAGTGTTGAAGCAATTCTTCCTTCTCCGGAAGCAACTTCTCCAACTGCAAGAGTGACTTCTGCTTCTCCTCCTGCAAACCCAAAAGGTTTAAATTCTCCTGTTGGTGTCAACTGATATTTTCTATATCTTTTAAGGAACTCTGCTTCTGCAACTTTGTCTCCTGCTTTTGCTTTGTTTGCTAAACTTTTAAGTTCGTCAGGTATTGCTCCAATTTTTGCATTAGGAAATAGAACTGCTTGAGGTTGTCCTTTTCCAACTTGAGCATTTCCGGAGAATATATCTTCAAAGCTTGCTTTATTTTCTGCCCAAAGCCCGAGTCTTGAAGCTCTCAATTGTGGGTTTCCTGTTACTATATCAGGAGGACTTGCAAAGAGTTGAGCTGATAAATCTGAAGCATCGTCAATGTTTGGGTTCTTGACAACAATATCGTCTTTGAACTTATTAAATATTTTTTTAGGAAACAATCCTCTTTGTGATGTGATTACGTCTCCGGTTGTGTCTGCAAATATCATTTGTTCTTTGAAGCTCCAACCGAAGCCTCCTCTGAAAGCTTGACCGTCAACGCTTAGTTTTCCGTCACTTAATATTTTTATGTCTTCAAGAACTTTGTCTGTTCTTTTTCCTCTGCTTGCTTGTTTGACTTTAGCGATAAACCTTGAACGAATATCTGTCACGGGTAAACCTTCAACCATTGTTGAACCATATTTTGAAGCAAGTCCTTCTTCTGCAAACTTTAAGGGGTCAATGTCTGCAATATGAACGAGGCTTCCGTCTGATTGTCTTTGTGCAACTTTGTATAGATCAAAGTTTCCAAGAGGGGAATCTGTGATTGTTACTTTCTTAATTGCGACCATATCTCCGAACTTCTCTTTTGTTTTCATCGCTATAAGCAAAGGGTCATCTGTAACAATATCAAGGTCTCCAAATGGTCTGCTTTTCTTGAGCAAAGCTTTTTGTGCAAAGCTTCCTCCGACAGATGTATCGGTTGCTTTCAATATCTCGTCTTCTTTTAATATGCTCAAAAATTCTTCTTGAAACTTTGTTGTCTTGGGAATGTTTGGGGATTTACTGAAAGGGATTGCGTTTCCGTATTCTTCAAGTAATAGTCTCGGGTTTATTGTCGCATCTTTCAGGCCTTTTCTTCCTTCGGGAACAAGGTCAATGTCAACTGCTCGGCCGTCTTCTGCAACGTCAACTCCTTTGATTGTCTTTTTTCCGAGAGCGTCAACTTCAACTTTTGCATAATCAGGACTTAATTTTGTCAATGTTTTTTCAATAACTTTTGGCGCTCCCCAAGCAAGGCCTGTGAGTGCAAGGTCTCCTGAAACTGCGAGGATTTTTTCTTCTGCTGTTGGTCTTGAAACCCAATCATAAACATTGACTCCGGTCAACAATCCTGCTGTTGCTGTTGGTGCAACTGAATAAGCAAGAACTCCTGCTGCAATCACTCCGGTTGCAATAATTGGTTTCTTTGTTACTTGTGAACCAATAAGCATTGTCATATCTGCAATTCCGAGTCCGAGTTCTCCTGCAACATTTCCAACTCTGTTTATGCTTGTTGCTTGTTGTTCATTAAGAATTGTGAATCCTGCAACTTTCAAAGGTTCTTGTGTTGTCAATAGGCTCTCAACCATTTTGTTTGCTTGGACTGTTCCTGCTTCAAGAGTTTTTTGTCTTCCTTCTTGTAATGATTCATAGAAAGGTTTTTGTTTTACAATATCTTTAAATTTATAGTTTCCTGCAAGTAAGTCATCTTTTGAGCTAAGCTTTGCAAGGTCAATCTCTGTTGTTGCAAGAATGTTGTTTGCGATTACTCCTTCGATTTCTCCTCCGACTGAGTAACCTCTCGGTTGTGGTTTTAGTCCTTCAAAGTTCTTTTGAACAAATCCTTTCACGTTGTCGTAGTCTTCTTTTAGTGTGCTTTTGATTATTCTCCAACCTTTGCTTGCTTCTGCTCTTTCTTCTGTTGCATTGATTCCGACTTTGCTCAGGTTCTTGTCAATGAAGACTCCTGCTGTGTCAAACAATTTTTGTGAAGGACTTTTCGGTTTCTCTTTTTTTGGTTGTTCATTTAATAAGATTGTTGCTGATGATAACTTCTCGGCTCTTGTGATATCTTCTTCTTTAAAGAATGAACCTGCCGGAGACGCAATTGATTGTTGAAGTGAGTCTCCACTTAAACCAACGATTTGACCTTTGTCATTTCTGAATCTTTGAATCCTTGCTCTGTCTGCAATTTTTATGTCAGGATTGTTTTGTAAATATAATGCTTGAGGACTGAAGGTTGGGGTTGAGGATTGAGTTGTGAGAAGTCCTTTGTTGTATTCTCCAACTTTCACTGCTTGTTTGAACTCTTGATTTGTTGTTTTTGGGTCTTTCCCGTATTCAAATTTTAGGTTCATAAGGTCAACATAATCTCTGTTTGTTGCTGTGCCTTTATTTATCTTTGTTGTAATTTTCATCAAGTTTGTATTGTCTTTATTTGTTTTTACAACTCCGGCAATATAATCTTTCATTAATCCTCTTGACTGAGTATATTCTGACCTTGTGATTGTTGTCCGGATTGTTTCTCCTTTCTTATTTGTGATGACAACTTTTCCTCCTTTGACTGTCATAAATTCTTGTTCTGTGCTTGCTTTTGGTTTGTAATCATATCTTCTTGCTTTAGCTTTATTTTTTGCTCTGTTATCTCTCTTGCTGATTGTTCCTGTTTCATAATTATAGTCAACGATTTCATCTGCTCGAACGCTTGTTTTATCTCCTCTTTTTTGTTTACTTGAATATAAACCATTTGTTGTTTTGTTTTTGATTGTTCCGTCAGAATTAAATTTGTATATTGTTTTATTATATGTTGAGTGTTCTCTTTTCATATCTCCGTCAAGCATTCTTTTCTTTTTTGATTCAAATTTTATGTCAAGAGTTCTCACTTCTTTATATTTTCCGTCTTCATATAAATCGATTTCATAATTGTCAGGATTCTTTTTTATATCATTTATTATTGCTGTTGTTTCAGGGATTCTTTCTTCTGCATCTTGTCTTGTGAAATTATATCCTTTGTGTGAGAAACTGCTTGAGAAAGCGTCTGACTTGAAAGCTTCTGTTGCTTTTTTTAATCCTTGAGTTTTATTTTTCTTTTGAATATAGGAAGGTTTACTGTTTGCTTTTTCTCCTTCCTTAACTGTTGGGATTACCTTCATTTATATTTCCTTTTTATTAATCTGAATTTTTCGTCAAGTTCGTCAATGTCTCCTTTGAAACTACCGAGACATTTTCCTGCATCAAAGATTTTCATTTTCAGTTTATTCTTCATTCTTTCTTCTCTCCTGTTTGGTATCAAACCAAAACGTGATGAACCCAAATATTCCAAGAAATAATAATAAGAACCCGATTAAATGAATTGAGTCAATTCCTGCAACAAGTGGTTCGCTTCCTTCTTGCACGGTTGTATATGTTTCTGTTGTTGTTGTTGTAGAACTGTTTATGATTGAAACATTATTGTCGTCAAGAACATATTCATTTGTTGTGGTTTCGATTTCTCCACTTGCAAATGTTACTCCGTTAAACATAAGTATTGCTCCAAGAATAAATATTATAATCCAACCTGCCGGAACGCAAACATCACTCATTGTTATATCGAAGGTTCGACCTATAATAATAAGAATTATTGCTAAAATTAAGATTATTGTCCATAAAATCAAAATCAATTAACACACCACCGTTGAGTGTAAAAGGACAAAAGCCTCCCCGAGAGTTCTCTCAGGGTCATCAGCGAATAGAGTATTACTACGCTATGCCGAAGATTTGAAAAGCACCGAAAGCAATACCGATTAAAGACCCGAGAGTCACTAAACCAAAGACTGCGATTTCTGAAGTAGTCCACGCATCAGTGTTGGTATTCTTTACAGTGGGGATTACAACATTTGTTACAAGGATAACACCAAGAACCAATGAGATTATTCCTCCAACCATTCCGTTTGCCATTTTTTAAACACCCTTTAATGTTATCTGAACGGTTCAGACTTAAAAGCTATAAGCTATTTAAAAGAATCCTTGAAACA
>FUWD013171490.1_pt1 | contig 16737 bp, 14 predicted proteins | sample 1063281 | NCBI WGS metagenome assembly FUWD01 (sample SAMEA79048168, study PRJEB19326) | metagenome | biome: marine | reverse complement strand
GCCCATGGAATCAGGGTGAAATGAACAAGCTGGAGCCAAAGTTCCTTGAGTATATTCTGGGCAAGACAGACCGGGAAGATATCAACTTGAACCAGCTCATTGAAAAGTTTGAGGCGGGTGAAGTTGACGCGGAGGAATATATGGAGAAAATCGATTCGCTCCGGTTTAGGGAAGCTAATCAGATCGCTGTTGTCCAGGCCTGGGCGATGACATTGGACCCGGATGAAGTGTTCGCCGCTGTTGAAGAACACGATCTTGTGGAGCAGTATGGAACTCGTGTGCTGGTCAGCATCGCGTCTGCTTTGGAGAGTAATACCGGGCGACCTGTGATGGCTATTCTGAACAAGGAAATAAAACATTTCGATGAGATTACCCAGAAGGAACTGAAGACGTTTATGGCCAAAATTGGTGGCGGGTTTTAGTGGAAGGCTGATTTATACCCGGTTTATCTGAAAAAAATGAATCTTTCGGGGTGCTGTGTATATCTTATTGTTTAACAAAAGGTACACAGTGTTTCTTCTTAAGTTTATGAAAGGCGTCCCTTCCCGGGGCGCCTTTTTTTGTTCCAAAACTCCCAAGGCCTACATCAAGGGGAAAGGGCAAATAGTTCCTTCTCCCCTTGTGGGTGAAGGTTAGGATGAGGGGGGGGGATTTATTATGACCAAAGGCCTTCCACTTTTAGGTCAATCCACATAAGCCCTCACTGTCTGATCTGCCGATGAAAGGTAAGAACCGCCAAACAGGTTGTAGTGGTTGAGCAGGTGGTACAGGTTGTAAATTTTCTTGCGTTGGGTGTAACCGGGCTTAAGCGGAAAAGCCTCGTGGTAGGCACTATAGAATTCCTGCGGCAGTCGTCCGAACATTTCTGTCATAGCGAGGTCGGCTTCCCGTGGTCCAAAATAGACCGCTGGATCAAAGATGCAGGGGGTTTGATCCTTACTTGAAAAATAGTTGCCTGACCACAAGTCGCCGTGAAGCAAAGCGGGCTTTTCATCCGGAGGATCGAGCAGGGTTTCCAGTTTGTCGCAGAATCGGTCCAGCCGACGGTCCACATCCGTGGGCAGGCCCCGTGTGTTTCTAGCCAGTTCCTGCTGGAAGCGGATGCGGTGGTCGCGAAAGAAAGTAACGCCATCAGGTTCCATATCATTTTTTTGCACAGTGCTTCCAATATAGTTGTCGTGGTCGAGTCCGTACTGCTCTTGAGTTTCCCGGTGCATCTCAGCAAGCGCCCGTGCAAAACGGGTGGGAAATTTGTTGTCGGAGGTTGATGATTCTATATATTCGAGAAGAAGAAATTTAGGGTTGGGTTCGGGAGAAATTCCCAGTGGGCGCGGTACGCGGGGACCGTTCTTGGTTCTTCCCAGCAACCGGAGCCCTTTGGCCTCGGCAGTAAAGAAATTTTCGGGTGGGGAGGCGTTGTGTTTTAAGAATACATGCTCTCCGTTGGATAAGGAAAGAACCTGGGCCTGGTTGATGCATCCGCCAGTGGTGGATTTTGCGGTTTTGATCTGAACGTCTGCGCCGTAGACAGATTCTAATAGTCGTTGCAGGTTTTGCTTCATGGAGAATCCATAAGGTTCGCCTTGATGTAGTCCAGTAACGGCGGACAGGTTCGCTCCACCACTTGATAGACCTCCTCGAATCCCCTCGCACCGCCGTAGTAAGGGTCGGGAACGTCTAGGTTGCCGTCGCTTTCCGGGTCAAAGGATCGAAAGAGCATCAGTTTATCTTTTGGGAGGGTGGTGGGAGCTATTTCCTCCAGGTTGGCGAGGTTACTTTCGTCCATCGCCAGCACCAGATCAAATTGACGAAAATCTTTACGCTGAAACTGGCGGGCCCGGCTCCTGAGTTGAATGCCCTTGGATTGGGCGGTCTGGCGCATCCGTTGATCAGGGAGATCGCCCACATGCCATGCGCTGGTCCCGGCGGAGGATACGATGATTTGGTCGTCCAGTTGCTCACGTTTGACCAAGTCCTGAAATACTCCCTGAGCTAGGGGAGACCGGCATATGTTGCCCAGACACACAAAACTGATTTCGATAATTTCGCTCATCTCTGCGATTGATTTAGAGGTGGATAATGTTTAAGATAGCCCCATCCAGATCGGCTCGTTGCGTTATTTTAGGTACAATTTGTCGGTCATTCAACTCAAACTTAATTTGATTCCAAAAAACAGGAGCTTCCGTTGATCCCAAGATATTCCCTTCCCGAACTGGCTAAAATCTGGGAGCCAGAGAACAAATTCAGCATCTGGCTCAAAATCGAAATTCTGGCCTGCGAGGCATTGGCAAAGAGGCGGGAAATTCCCGCATCTGCGGTTGCCGAAATAAAAAAGAAAGCAAAATTTGATATCGCCCGCATCGATGAAATCGAAAGGGAAGTCAAGCATGACGTCATCGCGTTTCTCACCTGTGTTGCTGAAAACGTGGGAGAAGCCAATCGCTATATGCACCTGGGACTCACCTCCTCGGATGTTCTTGATACTACACTGGCGGTGCAGTTGAAGGAATCGGCTCGGTTGATACTCAAGGAACTCACAGCTTTCAGGGACGCTATCAAAGAGCAGGCATTTCGCCATAAAGACGTTCCGGCTATTGGGCGGTCGCATGGCATCCATGGCGAACCTCTCACGTTCGGACTGAAACTCGCGGTCTGGTATGAGGAAACGTGTCGGAACATAGAAAGATTAAAACGCGCGCGGGAACGGATCGCATACGGTCAGATTTCAGGCGCGGTGGGAACCTTCTCCAGTATTGATCCGGCGGTAGAGGAGTATGTGTGCAAGAAACTCGGACTCAAGCCAGCCCCTGTTTCAACGCAGATCATCCAGCGCGACCGGCACGCGGAATTTTTTACGACACTGGCGATTATCGCGGGATCAATTGACAAGTTTGCTACGGAAATACGGCACCTGCAACGCACGGAAGTGCTGGAGGCAGAGGAGTTTTTTTCCAAAGGACAAAAGGGGTCTTCCGCCATGCCGCATAAACGGAACCCGGTCATCTCCGAGCAAATGTGCGGACTGGCCCGTGTGGTTCGCGCCAACGCGATGGCGGCTATGGAAAATGTTCCCTTGTGGCATGAACGGGATATCAGTCATTCATCGGTAGAGCGGGTGATCGGACCCGATAGCACCATCCTGGTGCATTACATGTTGAGGAAAATGACCGGGCTGGTGAAAAAGATGATTGTGTATCCAAAGAATATGAAAAAGAATATGGAACTCACTGGCGGACTTTATTATTCCCAGTCCGTTTTGCTGGCGCTGGTTCGCAAAGGTGTGACACGGGAAGATGCCTACCGCCTGGTCCAGCGCAACGCGATGAAAACCTGGGAAGGGAAGGGCTCTTTCATTTCGCTTCTTAAAAAAGACAGCGAGATCAAAAAATATCTCACTGGAAAAGAAGTAGACAAGGTTTGTAGTATGAGAGACCAATTGAAAAATGTGGATAAAATTTTTAAACGAGTTTTTAAGGGCAAAAAATGACTATTAAAAGGCTGGAAAAAGTATACGAAGGCAAAGCGAAAATACTTTACGCGACGGAAGATCCGGATTTAATGATCCAGTATTTCAAGGACGACGCCAGCGCGTTTGACGGAGTTAAGAAAGGGACCATTGTTGATAAGGGAGTCATCAACAATCAGGTGTCGAACCGTATTTATCAGTACTTGGAAGAGAAAGGGATCAAGACCCATTTAACGGAGCCGATCAGCGATCGGGAAACCCTCGTTAAAAAACTGGATATCATTCCGGTCGAAGTGGTTCTGCGCAACGTGGCCGCCGGGAGTTTGTGCAAACGCCTGGGAGTTGAAGAAGGTAAAGAATTCAGTCCGCCCATCCTTGAATTTTTCTACAAGAACGACAATCTGCATGATCCGCTGATCAACGATTGCCATGCCGTCACCTTTGGTTGGGCAACGCAGGAGGAGCTTGATACGCTGAGGGAGTTGGGCTACAAGGTCAACGAACTCATGATGGAATTTTTTAAAGAAAGAAAGATAAGGCTGGTAGACTTCAAACTGGAATTCGGCCGGCATAAAGGCGAGATCCTGTTGGGAGACGAGATCAGCCCCGATGGATGTCGACTATGGCATTGGGACACCGGCGAAAAAATGGATAAAGACCGTTTCCGTTTCAGCATGGGAAGCGTCGAAGAAAAATACCGCGAAGTCTATAACCTCGTCTGCTCCGACCAAGGCTAGTCAGGGAACCACCGGTAAACACAGAAAGTAAGAATAATTAAATTTTGTTACACTGCATTTTGGTGGGCGGGGTTTGCGAGCAGTCGATGGATTCTGTTCTGCCATTGGTCACTGCGGCGCAGGCGGTGCTTATGCCGGTCATTATGGTATCTTGTTTTTCCATTCCCTCCACTTCCTGGCAGGATTCCACGCCTTTATACTCAACGCAAATTTCGCATTGGTATTTACTGCCTGACCATATCATGGTGAACGACAGGTAGCCGATGAACGTTAGGAATACAAGGGTGATGACGCTACCTTTGCTCATGATTTCTTTTCCTGAATTGCAAAGATTTTTGGATCGGTCAAGCCATTGGAGGAGAAATAGTGTTTGCGGTAAAAAATAAGTTCGCTCAGTGATTCGCGTACATCGGTCAGAGCCATATGGCTTTCACTTTTCCGGGGCAGTTTAGGTCCGTCAGGATACCAGCGCCGGACCAGTTCCTTCACGGAAGTTACATCGACGCTTCTGTAATGTAGGTAGTTGTGAAGGTCCGGCATATACTTGCCAAGGAATTTTCGATCCTGCGTGATGGAATTACCGCAAAGTGGAGCGACATTTTCAGGACAATACTGTTTGATGAAGTCAAGAGTTTGCCGTGCCGCTTCGTCATTGGTTATCTTGGATTTGCGAACACGTTCTACCAGTCCAGACGCATTGTGGTGTTTCTGGTTCCAGTCGTCCATTCGGGCGAGCATTTCATCACTCTGATGAACTGCCAGGCAAGGTCCTTCTGCCAGAACGTTTAGATCATGGTCGGTAACCAGACTTGCGATTTCTATGATGACCTCAAGGTCGGGATCCAGACCCGTCATTTCAAGGTCCATCCACACCAGATTGAGTTCAGATTGCTTATCCATTAATACTCCAGAAATTTATTTTGGTTGATGTTGTTTGATAATTTTTCCAACGGTTTCGCTGTTCATCACCGATTGGATTTTAGGGTCCTGTCCCACCTTGCTCGAATTGCCTTGTTCAATGGCCCGCATGAGTTCTTTGTCCTGAAGAATACTTTTTATAGATGGATCGTTTTGCAGATCTGAAAGCATTCTCATAGCTTCAGGGTCGGACATCAATTCCTGCTGTAACCTTTGCATCTGTTGTCCGACCATTGGGTCTTTTGCATTTAACTGTAGCGATGTTCCCTTATTTTGCGATCTATTCGGTTTGATGGATTGTATTCGATTTTCTGGCAGGGAAAATATTCACAGGGATTGAGAACGCAATTTATAGACACCATTCGTAAACGCAATTATTTTTGCCTGAATCAGGCTTCCATCTGAAAACTGGATTTGATTTACATTTCCCGCGTGACTTGTAGCGGGAACTATCCATAGCGAAACAAAAGAATTACACTGGTCAAAAAAAGTGGAGTCGGTTTGACTTTCATCACGGATATTTTCTAAAACCCATTATCCATCAAAGGCTTAATGGCCTACTTAATGGGAGGGTTTTCAAGTGGGTACCTGGGAATTCTAACTCAATTTTCTCTAAAATTGAAATTTATTGTAATGAGAAGAGCCTTTGGGGGTATAAAGGCCAAAAAAACAGGGGAACAGAGTACTTAAAAAAGTATCCTGTTCCCCTAAAGAGGAGGCGGGGAGAATAATAGCGGGAACTATTTGTTCACCCCTGAAAGGAGGAGAAAATTACTGTACGCATTATATGAAATGAATATTAAAACTGTATTAACATGAGATTAAAATTTTTTAATATTTGGGCTTTACCAAAAGGATGGATTTTATGATGTTTTTGGGAGGAAGCATTAGTGGAGATACTGCTTGGGATCGAATACAGATTTTTCGTAGGTGTCGCGAACCACTTTCAAAGTGTTGGTGAGCCAGAGGTCGGCAAAGCTGGGAGGAAACTTCGCGAAATGTTTTATTTGCGCGACCATGACCCGGGTGTCCCGATACCAGGAAATATTTCTTTTCTTTTTGAATAATTTATTGGCTTTCAATAGCACTTTGATGGCTTTTTTAGAGTCGCGGTTGCCAAACAAAGAGAGTCCGAGTCCCACATACCCCAGCCCTTCTTCTGGTCTTAGCGTGGTGGCTTTTTTGTAGGCTGTGATAGCGTCGGGAAATTTTTTAATAGCGTTTAAAGAATTAGCTAATTGAAAGTGAGCATCGAAGTTATCTGGATGAGATTGCGCGACGGCTTCCAAGGTGTCGATGGATTTCTGGAATTGCAGAAGTTTTAGATAGGTGTTTCCTCGCATCAATCGAGCGTAAATAGTGCGGCTTGGATTGGTGTCGGTTGTGGCCAGTTTTTTCCAGGCTTCTGCGGCTTCATCCAGAAAGCCGTCTCTGTTCAGGGTTTGCGCTTTTTCAAGCATTTCCTGTGGGCTTTGTGCCAGTGCGGAAATTGTCGTGGCGCTGATAAAAAGACAGACAATAAAGATGGGCAATGCGAAGCGGTACATGATCAAGGGTCCGTTAGCTGGCAAAGGTTTTTTTGTGGGAGTTGCTATGAGTGAGTCATTCAGTAGAATTTCTTTCGACTCAATCAATTGCTGTAGAGCTTGCTCAAGAGTGCGCAGGAACCGGCTTTCGTTCTCCATGATATCGCGGACATCTTTGGGTCTCAGGTAGAAAATATTTGATGCAGTTCCTTGCTGGGTATGTAGGACGGCTTTTTGGATTTCCATATTGAACTGTGAGAACACTCGGGTCAGAACCATGAAGGTTCCCAGCATATCATGAGTTTCAATCTTAACGGATCGACCGATAATTTTTATTTTAAGTTTAACGTCCTTAATTTTGTTTTGTTCTGATGAAACGGGAAGTGAACGATCTTTAAAAACCTGAGATAGCGGTTCCTGATCGACACAAACTCGTTTCAAGTCACTGTGTATCCGTCGCTGAAGGAAAAGTATATCAGCATAATCAATAGGGGCACCTGTGGAACTGACAACTTTAAACACATCAAAAATACGATCGTCCAGTGTATGTATGTCGGCTTCCACTATGTTCAGTCTGTTAAATGCCAGTATCGCGGAAAAATTATAGAGCAGGCCCGGGCGGTCCTTAGAGCAGATCATTAGCTCTGAAGCTTGGGTTGGCTTGAAAATCAGGCCGGAGGCAAATTTTTCTTTGGATTGATAGAACTCGTTGTAAATTTCAAGGTGAGATTGCATGTCTCTGGGCAGTCGCACCATTTTCAAAAATTCTGCCTTAACTGACCGTGGAACATCCTGTCGTTTATTGTGGTGAAGTGTGTATTGGTAAAACATCTTCAACTGTTCGATCTGGGAAGATGACATTTTCATTTTGGTGCCTCCTCTATCGGAATAGGTCAACAGGAGAAGCATTTTAAGGCGCTCAATATCGTGGCTGACCAGGTCCCAGATCATTTCGTAGGTATCGTCTTCTTCAGGGTCAAGAAGCAGGAGGTCGTGCATCATCAGGTGTTTTTCCACTAAGAACGCGATATCTTTCGCACGGCGGCTGCCTTTGGTGTACCCCAAGTTTTCTAGGATACCTGGAACAAGGCGGGCGCCCACAAGTTCCTCGTTTTGACCGGGCATGCGAACTCCCTTTCCAATGTCGTGAAGCAAGACGGAGAGTTTCAGGGTAGTCTTGTCACGCAGTGAATGATAAAGAGCGCTCAAAAACGGGTCAGCCTTTTCGTCTATCTCCAGACCGTTAAGAACATCTAAAGCGGAGAGAACATGAACGTCTGTAGGTAGATGATGAACGTAGATATCCTGCAACAGGCCGCAGAGGTTTTTAAATTCCGGGATATAAAAATTTCCCAGCAAACCAAATTCATGGAACAGCCTGAGGGCTTTCGCGAAATACTTCCCGTTGATAACTCTTTTGAAATAAGATTGAACTTCCCGTTGATCTTCCCTGTCTATGAAGATGGGGCACATTTGGTCGATATGGTGTTCTATGGCCCGGACGATGGGATAGGATAAGAAATAATTTTTTTCTGACATCCACGCGAATATTTTAAAAACACTTTTTGGGTGCTGGGAGAACAATACTTCGGGTTCCTTGTCCAGAATGATCTGGTTCTGAGAGTTTACCGCGAAGTGTCGGGAAAGATTTTTTACCTTTCTAGTGTCGGGGGTCATGCTTTCCCAGAACAGGTTGCGGCTATGCCGTTTTAGAGGGTAAGCCGCCTGGTAGAAATATTTGTGAAAGAACTCTTTGACGCCATCTCCCATCGACTCTGCTACTTTTTCTCGCACCTCATGACTCATTACATCTCTATGAGACCCTTTTTGGTGGCAATGGAGAAGAAGCCTGACCTTGGCCAGGAAGGAGAACGAGGCCTGTATATTCTTAAATGCAGGCGCACTAAGGAATCCTTGTTTGAACAATTCGTCAAGCAGTTCAAACTGGTTGGCCTTATCCAGATTATGCTTGAGTCGAACCAGAGCCAGTGCCCAGTACAGCCGGTTCAGTTCTTCCTTTACGTTGGGTTCCTGTTGAAAGACCGTGTTTAATACTTCGTAGTAATTTTTGTGCTCGTAACAATGATTGAGCAGGTTGTCTTTTTGCAGTAGTGAGGCGGTTTTGACCGTACTCGTGAACTCGGAATAGACGATGCTGTTTCCCGCCACAAGTCGGCTCTCCAGCAAGGAGAACAAGTCTGTTAGCTTACCGGTATTGAGTTCTTTCTCCAGCGAATCTATTTCTGCGTAACAGGAACTGGTTGAGGTCTGAAAGATATCCTGATGGGTAAACAGGTATTCCAGATGTTTGACAATTTGTTCTGTTTCCTCTGCTTCTTCATCAGTCAAGTCGGATTTAGAAACGATCTGCACATCGACATCTGATCGAAAATAGATTTCTTCCCGACCATATCCGCCTCGCGCGATGATAGCTATTGGCACATTCTTTGTCTGTAATTGTTTTTGTTGCGTATTGTTATAAAGCCAGACCGCCGCATCGAATGCAGCCTGAAGAACAGTGTCGACCAGCGCGGTACTATTTAGCAGTAAGAGATGGCAATTGTCTGTGCTGGATAGACTGTCTTTAAGACGTTGGATCTCAGTGTTGACCAGGGGGGCGATACGATTTTTAAATTCGAGATAAAATTTTTGCGGATCGTTTGATTTAGGATCCGGAAAATCCTCAGGTCGGATCAGGCTTGCAACATGACCTCGCAGGTTACTGCGGTATTTATCGCTGAAAATTCTGTTGGACTGATGAAATTCACTCATGGGACGCTAACGTGGCCACCGGTTGAGTAATATGAGCCAGGAATCCTTGGAACCACCGAATATCGGTGGAAACTCAGATCAGGATATACTGTTTCTTTTTATTTTTCAAGTAGATACGGAAAGCATATTTAAATTTATAAAATGACCCGTAGGCTCATTCAGCCCAAACTCCGGCCCATCAATTCGATAAATGGCTTCAAGTTTTTCATTAAGTCGGCAAACTTTCCTGGTTTAAGAGACTGTGGTCCGTCTGAATATGCGTTGGCCGGATCAGGATGCACCTCAATCATCAGGCCATCTGCCCCACAAGCGATCGACGCCCGGGCCATGTCGGCAACCAGGTGCCAGTATCCCGTGCCGTGACTGGGGTCGACGATAATCGGCAGGTGCGATTCCTGTTTTATGACGGGGATACAGCTTAAATCCAGTGTATTGCGAGTGGCGGTTTCAAAGGTGCGAATACCACGCTCGCAGAGAATGACTTTGGAGTTGCCTTCTGAAAGAATATATTCTGCGGACATGAGGAATTCCTTGACAGTCGTCATCATGCCTCTTTTGAGCAAGATGGGTTTGTCAAGCTGACCCAGTTCCTTGAGCAGGGAAAAGTTTTGTACGTTGCGTGCTCCCACCTGAAGGATATCCGCGTACTTCGCTACCAGTTCGACTTCCCGCGGATTCATCACTTCCGTGACGATGGGAAGTCCGCTTTCTTTCCTTGCCTCATCTAGGAGTTGGAGTCCTTCTTCTTCCATTCCCTGGAAACTATAGGGTGAGGTACGGGGTTTGAAAGCTCCCCCTCGAAGAATACTGGCTCCGGCTTTTTTAACTTGATTGGCGGTTTGGCAAATCTGTTCCTTGCTTTCGACGGAACAGGGCCCAGCCATGACGACAATTTCTTTTCCGCCGATGAGGACACCGGCGACATCAATTATCGATGAAGTGGGTTTTACTTCACGGCTGGCCAGCTTGTAAGGCTTGAGGATGGGGATCGCATTTTCCACGCCAGCCATGCACGATATGGCCTGGAGCTGTTCTCTGCAGCTTTCATCGCCTACTGCGCCGATGACTTTGCGTTCTACGCCTACAATTTCGTGAACTTTATAACCCAGAGAGCGGATTCTATTTTCGACCGCCTCTACCTGTTCAGGAGAGGCGTCGGATTCCATTACGATGATCATACTTTATTATTTTTCTGGAGATTCAGCTTCAAACTAACACACGTAAAATTCCAAGTCAAGATAGATAGGTGCCCCTTTGCAAGGCTAAAAGTAGGGCTTATCCGGTGAGGGAGCGGAATCCCCGTGATTTGAAGTTGGGGCTTACATCTTGTCCATGGAATGTCGTATAATTACTTTTGACAGGTTTTGGTATTTATGCTAAACCGAGCGCATTAAGTTGCCCACCTCATTGTTTTGGAGACCCACCAAATGGAAGTCAGGATCGATAAGGACACTTTCCTAAATGGAGTACAGAAGGTTCAAGGAATTGTTGAAGCCAAAGGCGCGATGCCCATTCTTTCGCACTTGCTCCTCACCACCGAAAAAGACCGGATTGGTATTCAAGCGACCGACTTGGAAATAGGAGCCAAAGGATATTACTCTGCCAACGTTGTTGCTGAGGGCCAGGTAACTCTCAATGCCAAAAAGTTGTTCGATATATTACGCGAGTTGCCCAGTGAAGAAGTTCATCTGACCAAGGAAGATAACCATTGGGTTACTCTTAGGTGTGGAAAATCAAAATTCCGTTTGCCAGGAATGCCTTCGCAGGACTTCCCTCCTTTTCCAGAATTCAGTCAGGAAAGTTTGCTGGAATTTAGCAGTAAGCTTCTCAAGGAAATGATCCGCAAAACTTTCTTCGCGCAATCGCCTGATGAAACGCGACAGGTTTTGAATGGTTTGTTACTGGAGCGAGAGAGTGGGAAAGTGAATATGGTGGGGACCGATGGTCATCGCTTGGCAGTTATCCATCGGGACCTTGGCGACGCCGCGAAGGGTGACAAGCTGAGTTACCTTATTCCCAAAAAGGCTTTGGCAGAGTTGATGAAACTTGTCGAGGATGAAGAGGCCACCTTCTCTTTTTCAGCGAAAAACAATCATCTGGCTTTCATGCAGGGAGACCAGGTCATTGTTTCAAGAAAAATTGATGGTAAATTTCCCAACTACCAGCAAGTTATTCCTACCGATAACAAATTGCAGGTGCAGGTTAACCGGGATGTTTTGCAACATGCCTTGAAGCGCGTTGCCTTGTTGGCGGACGAAAAATCTAAAATGGTCCGATTCGATGTCCAGTCGGGAAACATTACCTTGACTACCGATACGACGGAGTTGGGCGAGGCTCGGGAAGAAATTGCTATTTCTTATTCAGGAGAGGATGTTTCTATCGGCCTGAATGCAAAATATGTTCTTGATGTGTTGAATGTGATCGATGATGAAGAGGTCGTTCTAAACTTGAAGGATCAGAACTCTTCGTGTCTCATCACTTCAAATAAGGACAAAGATTATCAGAGCATTGTTATGCCCATGCGTTTGTAACCGGAAGTTTATAGGTCGAAAAATTTATCCAGCTTTTCATCGCTTCGCGGCATTTTGCCCGTGACCCCTTCCCAGATTTCCCTGGTTTCCATACACATATAGACATTCAAGTTGGCGGAGTATTTTTTCAGAGCATCGCGCAGGCTTTCATAAATCTGATTTCTCAGCGGTCTGAGGTAGCGGTATTTCCCATCCTTGCTGGCAACATGTTCGCCCGTGAATAATAGTGTGTCTTCATGGCGTTCTTTGATGATTTGCTTGAGAGGTCCCCGATAACGGAAACTTCCCAGACTCACCCATTCTATCTGTGATGGGGATAACACTTTGAATATGTTGTCGACCAGCTCGTAGTATGCTTTCTCCCATCCTGGAAAAATTATTATGGGGTCCAGATGGATTCCAATTTTATATCCCTTGTTCGCACACTGGCGTGCGGCTTCCAGTCGTTGCTGGAGACCGGGCGTTCCTTTTTCTTCGCGATCAATAATGGTTTGCGGGTTCAGTGACCAGGAGACAATCACATTACGCGGGCTATCCTGATTCAAAAGATTTTCCACGCAGATGGATTTTGTCTTCAGTTCAAGCACCGCGTTTTCTCTTTGATTGAAGAAGGGGATCAGGCGCTGGGAGTATGGGATGACCGTATCCAGCGCAAGGCTGTCGGTCAGTTCCCCCGTGCCCACTCGAAATATTCGGTTAGGGTGGGCGGTGAAGACTTGATCGAGTTCTTCCAGCAAATTTTCTACATTGACATAGGCAACCAGTAGTGGATTGTTCTGTAGAAAGTCCTGTAAAAAACAATAGGAACAATCATACATACAGTTTTTAAGCAGGTTGACCACATAGTAATTACAGCAGACCATTCCCGGACTGATACCGGGACATTTTTTGAGAAACGATCCTTTGAATCGGGTGAGAGCCAACGTTCGTTTGCCCGCGCCAAAGACATCGCCAGTAGTTTTCCGAATCGTTTCAACAGTTTCATCGTATGCGGCAAGGTGCTGAACTGGTGTGTTTGGAAATCGTCGCAGGGCCTCCAGAGTCAGCGGGTGGTCGGCTACGGATTCATCTATATAGATAGTTTCAAGGGAAAACTCCATCTCCCGAGCTGGAATGTTAGGGGCGGATTTCATGTAAACGGTTGATTTTTTAAGAACTACGGTTTAAGATGCTATTGTTTCTATTCAAAGTATGAATTTTGTTACCCCATCAATAACCCGAACTCGTTGCAAACGCAAGCCTGTATAGCCTTCCTCATGATCCGCTTCAATTGTAATCGGTCATCGGGGATTTACTTAATGAAATCTGAATTTAACTCTCTACGAACTCTCCAACTCTGAGGCCAACGTTTATGGAACCATCACCCTTTTTGAAGAATCAGGAAATGCCCTTGAAGAAGTCATTTTCTTTACGGACTTTGTTCAATCTGTTTTTTGTTATTTCTTTGGGGCTCAATGCTTATTTTCTGGTTGTTCAGGGTAGGGCGAGTTCAGTGGATGTCACTTATGCTACAGGGTTGGAGGAGGGCAAGAGCGTTAAGGTGCAGATGGCTTCTTTGAATTCGAAGCCTATTGATGATTCCGATATGGCGACCTCTGTTCATGAGGAGGAACCGATTCTAGGTTCCGAGCAGGTTGATGAGGTACCTGCTTACGAAGTAAAACAGGTTTCGTTTGATTCATCGGCTCAACCTGCAGGACGTAATATTCAAACGTTGCAACTGAAAGTTAGAAACTCCCTCAACTACACGGTATGCCGGGAAATGGCGAAAAGTGAATGTGGTTCGTTTGCTGCTCATTTGGCCAGATTGCTGGCCTGGTTTTTAGACGTTAACAGGAACATGCGTAATGGAGATGTCCTGAACGTTGTGTATGAACGTCTGGATAATGAGGGCCAGTTTAAAGTCCTTCAACTGACTTATAAAAGCGGTTACCTGAGAAAGACTCTGGATGCCAATTATTATAAGGGAGCCGGAATGAAGTATGGCGGCTATTTTGATCGCGATGGTAAGGAGATAGCCCAGCGAATTGAGGATCAGCAAACACCGATCGCTGAATATATAGAAATCACATCCCTTCCCGGAGATTTCCGCAAAGGACGTCGAGGTCACTCCGGAACAGATTTCAAAGCTGAAGTTGGAACGCCTATCCGCGCAAGTTTTGGGGGTCGTGTCCTCCGCACCAGTTGGAACGTACGAGCCAATGGATACTGTATTGAGTTAGATCATCCTAAAGAGGGTGTCATAACCCGTTATCTTCACTTAAGCCGGGTCTTGGTTAAACGCGGACAATACGTCAAGCAAGGTGAGGTTATCGCGGAATCTGGAAACACGGGCCGCACCTTTGCACCCCACCTGCACTACGAGGTCCGTAGTCGAGACAAAAAGAAAACCGTTTATAATCCTTTCAACTTCAAATATCATACGAGCTACCACCGCAATATTCCCAGTCAGGAAGATAAAGAGTTTCAGGACGTGGTCAGTGCTTATGATGCCCTTCTTCAGAACAACGGGATTGGCGAAAAAATTCAAGCTGGCTAAGTCCTCCATCTGAATGCTTCGGTATTGGAGGGGAGAGTGCGCCCATGCCTCGTGCCAGAAAAAAATCCAGCAAAAAGAAAAAGCAGAAAACGATCAAGATTCGTCTTGTTAAAATCGTATTTGACCTTTTGCTGGTGTTTCTTGCCATCACGGTAGTCCCCGTATTAATTTACCGAGTGATTGATCCTCCCACAACTTCGCTGTTATGGACCCGATGGGTGGAGTCGGGGCATGAGGAATCTCGTCCTGTATTTTTACAACGTTGGAAATCTCTTGAAAAGATATCGCCCAATCTTGTTCGTGCGGTCATAGCGGCGGAGGACCAAAGGTTTTTCTACCACAGCGGATTCGATTGGCAGGCTATTGAAGCGGCGATCAAAACCAATCTTTCCACCGATAGAACGGTGGGCGCCAGTACCATTTCCATGCAGACCGCCCGCAACGTATTTCTGTGGCAAAAGCGCCATTGGCTTCGCAAATCCCTGGAAGCCTGGTTTACTATACTGATCGAATCTCTGTGGACTAAAGAGCGCATTCTGGAGGTTTATTTGAATGTGATCGAATGGGGTGATGGATTGTTTGGCTGTGAACCTGCTTCGCGCCATTATTTTAAACATTCATCAGAAACACTTTCTCCGGTGGAGGCGGCTTTGATGGCTTCCGTTTTACCCAGTCCAAGGCGGTGGTCAGTGATGAATCCGCAACCTCATGTTTACGATAGACAGTCCCGGATTCTCAGAGCAATGAGTCGGGTTCGAGTTCCGATCAGTTATTGAAGTGTTTGTTGTTGTTGTGGCAGGTTAAAAAAGTACCAAATAACAAGGCAGGTGCAATGATAAAAATCAAAGTTTCGAAAGCTCACGAGGGGAAAATTCGTCAGGGGTATCCCTGGATATTCCACTACCAGATGCAAAACGAAAATGTGGAAGGGAAATCCGGCGATCTGGCAGTGGTGTATGACAGTAAAAACCGTTTTTTAGCGATCGGCTTATTCGATCCTGAATCAGACATTCGTTTGCGTATTTTACAAATTCGCAACCCAGTCAAAATTGACGGTGATTTTTTTGCGGAAAGGTTTAGTCTGGCTCTTCAACTTCGTGAGTCTCTGGTGGGTGAGGGGACAACAGGTTATCGTGTTATCAATGGCGAGAATGATGGATTTCCCGGACTGGTGCTTGATCGTTATGAAAGCACGGCAGTGTTGAAGTTGTATACAGCGGCGTGGATACCCTTTCTGGAAGTATTATTACCCTTGTTCAAAAGTCAGCTTTCTGTGGATCGGTGTGTCTTGCGGTGGAGCCGTAATGCGCTCGAGTCAAAAGCAATTTCTGATAAGTGGCGCGAGGGTCGTATCCTGTTTGGAGACCCAGTAGAAGGACCCGTCCGTTTCAGAGAAAACGAAATAATTTTTGAAGCCGACGTGCTTTCAGGGCAAAAGACGGGTTTTTTTCTGGATCAGCGAGATAATCGCCAGCACATTCGGTTGTTGTCGGAAGGGAAATCAGTTTTAAATGTATTCAGTTATACAGGGGGTTTTTCGATTTATGCATTTTTAGGAGGAGCTCGTTCAGTCATTGAGGTAGATACGAATTCTTTTGCCTTAGCCACGTCAAAACAAAACTTGATGCTAAATTACCCAAACCGAAATTTTTCGTTGGAAGAATTCAGTCAGGTGAAGGCGGATGGATTCGATAAGTTAGCTGGCTTGGAATCGGCTAATCAGAAGTTTGATCTCGTGATTCTAGATCCACCAGCATTCGCGAGAAGAAATAAACAAACGAAAACCGCTTTGAGCGCTTATACGAAGTTGGCTGAAGCAGGAGCAAGGGTTGTCGCAAAGGATGGTATTTTATTTGCCGCGTCTTGTTCGGTTCATGTCAAAGCGCAAGACTTTTATCAGGCGGTATTTTCAGGGATCCAATTTGCTGGACGCAAGTATGAAGAAGTTCGTCGCACGGGGCATGCCAGGGACCATCCCGTTAGATTCAGTCAAGGAGAATATTTGAAGGGGCTGTTTTGTAGGCTAACATATTGATTATTATATGTTTAGCCTGGCCTCGCGGCTGAGCGAGGGCTTGGTTGGGAGAGGAGGATTATCGAGATTTATAACAATGATTGGGGGCGCTGAAACGAGTCGATAATCTGAAAAATCGGTTGTTGATAAGTTATTTCCTTTTTGCTTTTTTCTTCGTTGCTTTTTTCTTCGCCTTTTTCTTCGTTGTCTTTTTTCTTTGTTGTCTTTTTTCTT
>FUWD013348009.1_pt8 | contig 16750 bp, 18 predicted proteins | sample 1063281 | NCBI WGS metagenome assembly FUWD01 (sample SAMEA79048168, study PRJEB19326) | metagenome | biome: marine | reverse complement strand
ATTCAAGAAGGACTGGGCCGCTTAAGTGCGTGGCGCTCAAAAATTTCTCTTTTAACGCTTATGCTTTTAAGGAAGCAGATCAACAAGCTCTATCATATACAAGAGAGGATGGATGCGGAGCAAATAGCCCTACTACAAAATAAAAAATTTAATTTTAACAACGTATTGACCCATTTAAGAGCTATTCACCCCAAAAAACTTCTTGAAAAGGGGTATAGTATTCTCTTTGATGAAAATCAAAAGTCCGTTATAGTTTCAACGCAAGATATTAGTTTAAAACAAAACATTAAACTGTTATTGAAAGATGGATTCATTAAGGCGTGTGTTCATGAAATAGAATCAGGAGAGTCATGCAAAACTTAAATTTTGAACAGTCCTTTGAAAAGCTGGAAGATATCCTAAAGAAGATGAACTCAGGTGAACTTTCTTTAGATAGCTCTCTTGCTTATTACGAAGAGGCAGATACCCTGATTCAAAACTGCCAGACGCATTTAAAAAAGGCCGAAAAAAAAATAGAGATCCTTATGAAAAATAGAGATCAGGAGCTTCAAGTCGACGAACGAGGAGAGCCTCAAAGAACTCCATTTGATCCAACAGATTTAAAGGCCGAAAACCCAAACTAATACATGCTATCTAAGATTCATAGCCCTGAAGATATTCAATCCTATTCCATCGAACAGTTAGAAGAGCTTTCCCGAGAAATAAGACAACGGATTATTAATGTTTTATCTGTAAACGGTGGACACTTAGCTTCTAACTTAGGAGCGGTTGAACTTACCCTTGCACTGCACTACGTATTCAATGCCCCCATAGATAAGTTCCTCTTCGATGTCAGTCACCAGACCTATACCCATAAACTTTTAACTGGACGAAATAGCCGTTTTGAGGGGATTAGAAAGTATCAGGGGTTATGTGGCTTCTCTAATCCTAAAGAATCTAAGTATGATCATTTTTATGCAGGGCATGCAGGTACAGCTCTCTCTTTAGCTTTAGGAATGGCTAAAAATAGAGACCTCTTTCAAAGAGATGAGTTTGTAATTCCCATTATTGGAGATGCAACACTTACTTGTGGGATGGTTTTAGAAGCACTTAACAACTTACCCAAAGACCTTAAACGCTTTATTGTTGTTTTAAACGATAACGCAATGTCCATTTCTAATAATGTAGGTGCTATTTCAACTATTTTAAGTCGCATTATCGCAAATCCCATTATTCATAAGTTTTATGCCGAACATGAGGGAGAAACTAAAAAAACATTCACCTGCCCTTCTGCTTTTTTTGAACAGTATGGATTAACCTACGTAGGCCCTATTGATGGCCACGATATAAAAAAACTAGTCACAAAACTCTCTTCATTAAAAAAAATGACAGGCCCTTGCTTGATTCATGTGCTGACGACTAAAGGGAAAGGGATGCCTGAGGCGATGTTAAATCCTATTACACATCATGGAGCTAAACCATTTAATCCGGACTCTGGAAAGTTTTTACCTAATCCTTCATCTAAGCCGACCTTTCCAAAAGTGTTTGGAAAACACATTTTGAAAATGGCTAAAGAGAACCCTTATCTAATTGCCGTTACTCCTGCGATGTCTTATGGATCCTGCTTAGATGGATTTAGAGAAGCCTACCCCACTCGTTGCATTGATGTTGGAATTGCAGAAGCTCACTCAGTCACTTATAGCGGAGGAATGGCTCGTGATGGAGGCCTCAACGTTGTCTCCTCTATATATGCGACCTTTCTTCAAAGAGCACTAGATAACCTCTTTCATGATGTCTGCTTGCAAGAAATACCCATCGTTTTTGCTATTGATCGAGCTGGACTCTCAGCAGCAGATGGCCCCACTCATCATGGGATTTATGATATTGGCTTTCTAAAATCGATGCCTAATATGGTGATCTGTCAACCTCGAAGTGGACGCGTATTAAAAGAACTTATGAACGCCATGTTTTCTTGGAAAAGACCGACAGCTATTCGCTATCCCAATATGAGCACAGACGAAAATTCAGAGCCTGAAGTCGTCAGAAAACTAGGACAGGGAGAGATTTTAGTTCTTGGGAAAACTATTTTAATTATTGCACTAGGGCACATGAATAAAGAGGCTCTTGAAATTTATGAGCGACTTTTAGAAAAGGGGATTCAAAGTACCGTGTTTGATCCTATCTTTGTGAAGCCTCTTGATGAAGATACTCTTAATGAACTTTTAAAAACTCATGACTACATCCTTACTTTAGAAGAACACTCCTTGCAAGGAGGGCTCGGCAGTACGATCAACCAATACCTAATTCAAAATGGCCACCATCCAGAGAAAGTTCTGAATAAAGGTATTCCAGATCGTTACATGCAACAAGGAAGTCGAGATGAACTACTAAAGGAAATAGGACTTCTTCCAGATCAAATTTTAGAAGAGATCGAGACTACCTTTTTGTTAAAGAATAAACAAGTGGCTTCAGTATGATGAAAATAGCCCTTTTCCCAAAAGTGGACACTGAACATACAAAGCAACTTGCTCAAGAAGTTGTGAATTTTTTGAGAGAGCACGGTGTAATGGTCGTCATAGATGATGAAGATGCTTCTTTGTTTGATCTACCTCCCTTATCCAGCGTTGACTTCAATGAAATTCAATTCTTCATTTCCATGGGAGGTGATGGAACCATTTTGAGACTTTTACACCGCTATCAAAAGTTCGATATTCCAATCATTGGAATAAACTCCGGGCATCTTGGCTTTATGGCCGATATCCCAGCAAGCGATATCTACCCTTCGCTAACCGATCTCCTTGAAGGCTCCTATGAAATCGAAAATAGAGTTGTTTTGCAGGGGAATCTAAAGGACAAAGACGGTTTTGCTATCAATGATGTGGTGATACACCGTTCAACGAATCCTAATTTGGTAGAGCTTGCAATCAAAGTAAATGGAGGACATATCAACACCTTTGAAGCTGATGGTGTAATCGTCGCTACTCCAAATGGATCAACAGCTTATTCCTTAGCAGCAGGTGGCCCTATTCTAACGCCTCAGCTTGGTGCTGTCGTTTTAACGCCCATTTCTCCCCATACCATTTCAAATCGTCCTATTGTTTTGTCGGCTGACTATGAAATTGAAATTCAATACTTAAGTCCATACGATCCAGTTGAAGTCGTTTTAGATGGTATTAGTCATGGGAAAATGTCGACAGGAGACATTCTTAAAATTAAAAAACATGAAAAAAACTTTAGAATGGTTAGTCTATCAAGACATGACTACTTTTCAACTTTGAGAACAAAGCTTGGATGGGTTGGAAAATTAAGATAAAATGAGGTTCATATGACCAACGAAGCATTCCTAAAAGCATTACACAATAAAACAAAAGATTTAGTTGAAGAGGGTCTTTTTAAAAAAGAGAGGATGATCGACTCACCACAAACTTCAAAGATTACTTTAGAAGATGGCTCTGAAGTGATTAACTTCTGTGCAAATAACTATTTAGGGCTTGCAAACCACCCAGAAGTTGAAAAAGCAGCTATTGATGGAATTAAACGCTATGGGTTTGGGCTCGCTTCGGTACGTTTCATTTGTGGAACACAAACCGTGCACAAAGAACTTGAAAAAAGACTAGCTTCGTTTTTTGAAACAGAAGACACCATTTTATACTCCTCTTGTTTTGATGCCAATGGAGGCTGTTTTGAAACGCTCCTAGGTCCTGATGATGCAATTATCTCAGATGAACTAAATCATGCGAGTATCATTGATGGAATTAGACTTTGTAAAGCAAAACGTTTTAGATATAAAAATAATGATATGCAAGATCTAGAAGCAAAACTTAAGGAAGCTGACGCACAAAATGCACAAGTGAAACTCATTGCAACAGATGGCGTTTTTTCTATGGACGGAGTTATTGCTAACTTAAAAGGTATTTGTGATTTTGCTGACAAATACAATGCACTTGTCTTTGTAGATGACTGCCATGCAACTGGATTTATGGGTAAAAAAGGCCGGGGAAGTCTTGAGTACTGCGATGTTATGGGACGTATAGATATCTTAACAGGAACCTTTGGAAAAGCTCTTGGAGGAGCCTCTGGAGGCTACGTAACAGGTAAAAGAGAGATTGTAGCTTGGCTAAGGCAGCGCTCTAGACCTTATCTTTTTTCAAATAGTTTAGCGCCAGCTATTGTTTCAGCTTCAATTAAAGTTCTAGATCTATTAGAAAAAGGTTCTGACTTAAGAGAAAAACTGGTTGAAAATAGCAAGTACTTTAGGTCAAAAATGACCGATCTTGGATTTGATTTGGTTCCGGGAGAACACCCGATTATTCCCGTAATGTTAGGAGATGCAAAACTCGCAAGTGAGTTTGCTGACAAACTTTTGAAAGAAGGAATCTATGTCATTGGTTTTTCTTTTCCGGTCGTTCCAAAAGGCAAAGCTAGAATTAGAACTCAAATATCTGCTGCTCACTCAAAAGAAGACTTAGACAAAGCTCTTTTAGCTTTTGAAAAGGTGGGCAAGGCTCTTGGGGTCATCACAGCAATTCGACCTTAACTATGTAATTTCAAAACTTTTGATTTCAAAAGATCTTGGCTGTGTTTAAAAAAATGTTTGAATTGATTCTTTTAAAATTTATGTTAAAATGTTCTCTGAAAAAAAGCGCATGGAATAAATAATGAAAAAAAATTAGTAATTGGCGGACTGGGTCAAATCGGTTCAGAATTAGTACTTGCTCTAAAAGAGAAGTATGGAAAAGAAAATATAGTCACTGCTGACCTTTTAGATAAACCTAAAGAGGGGGCTTGCTTTCTTCCTTACGAAAAACTGGATGTCCTTAATAGAGCAGAGCTTTCTGAAGTTATTGAAAAACATCAAATCGATACAATTTATCATTTAGCAGCCATTTTATCAGCAGTAGGAGAGAAGAACCCCGCAAAATGCTGGGATGTAAATATTAACGGACTCTATAATGTTTTAGAGGCTGCAAGAGAGCATAAAGTTAAGCAAATCATTTGTCCGAGTTCCATCGCTGTATTTGGGCCTAAAACTCCAAATCAAAATACTCCTCAAGAAACAATCCTCTTACCTACAACCATGTATGGGGTTACTAAAGTGTCAGGTGAGCTTCTCTGCGATTACTATGTGGCTAAGTTTGGTATGGATATCAGAGGATTGCGCTACCCCGGCCTTATTAGCCACAAGACCTTACCTGGAGGGGGGACCACTGATTATGCTGTAGAGATTTTCTATAAAGCCCTTTTAGAAGGTTCCTACACCTGTTTTCTTGAAGCTAAGACTCGTTTGCCTATGATGTATATGGCCGATGCAATACGAGGCACGATTCAACTAGCTGAGGTTCCCTTTGAGCAGCTCAAACACCACTCTAACTTTAATTTTGCAGCAGAAAGTTTCTCTTGTGAAGAGCTTGCTGATGAAATTAAAAAACATCTCCCTCATTTTAAAATTAGCTATGCCCCTGATAGTCGGCAGCAAATAGCAGATAGTTGGCCTCAATCTATTGATGATCATGCAGCTCGTTCTGAGTGGCATTGGCAACATGAATATGATCTAAAGAAAATTGTGGAACATATGCTTCAAAATCTTCATAAAAAGTTAAAACCTCTTAAATCTTAAGTATTTTATTAAGGAACTTAGTTGAGCCTGATCTTTAAAAATCCGATAGGATTAATCGGCTTAATTTGATATAAGATCATTTTCTATTTTAGTCACCTCAGAATAAGCTTAGATAATCTTTTTTGGTGATTGTTTGCTTAATCAGTAGCCCAGGAGAGAGGATGAATATTTTAATTGTTGGAACTGGATACGTAGGTCTTGTCACGGGAACTTGTTTTGCTGAGATGGGACATTCTGTCATTTGCCTAGATATTGATGAGAAGAAAATAGAGAGACTCAAAAAAGGAATTGTGCCCTTCTATGAACCTGGACTTGAAGAAATCGTTAAGCGTAATATGGCTAATCATAGGCTGAGCTTTACAACCGATTATAAAGAAGGCGTTTCAAGATCTTTAATCTCTTTTATTGCGGTCGCAACTCCACAAGCTGAGGATGAATCTGCTGAGCTTCGCTATGTTGATCAAGCGAGTAGATCTATTGCCGAGCATATGGAGGATTATCATATTATTGTGAATAAATCCACGGTCCCGATAGGAACTGCTCATAGGGTTAAAGAACGAATAAAAGATGAGCTTCTAAAAAGAGGCAAAACAATAGAATTTGACGTAGCTTCCAACCCTGAATTCTTAAAAGAGGGAAATGCGGTCTATGACTTTATGAAGCCTGACCGAGTTGTTATAGGTGCAGATGATGTTCGTGTAGGGCAAATTCTAAAAGAACTTTATGCGCCCTTCTCAGTGAATCATGATCGCATTTTGATAATGGATATTTTATCTGCTGAACTTACTAAATATGCAGCAAATGCAATGCTAGCATCACGTATCTCTTTCATGAATGAGGTTGCTAATGTATGTGAAGAGGTTGGAGCTAACGTTGGTAGTGTTAGGAATGCTATAGGAGCTGACAAAAGAGTGGGGTACCACTTTTTATATCCAGGAGTCGGCTATGGAGGCTCATGCTTTCCTAAAGATATTAAAGCTTTTAGAACGATTGCCAAAAAATATAATTGTTCCACCTATATGTTAGATGCCATTGAAAAGGTCAATCAAAGGCAAAAACAACTCATTGCACAAAAAGTAGATCACTACTTTAAAGGGGATTTAGAAAATAAAACAATTGCGGTTTGGGGCTTAAGTTTTAAACCTGATACAGACGATATGAGACAAGCACCCGCTCTTACACTTATTAAAATTCTATTCGAACAAGGTGTTCACTTACGCCTGTTTGATCCCATTGCAATGGAAAATGCAAAGCTCTATTTAAGAGGGCTCGAAGATCAAATTGTTTGGTGTGCAGATGAGCTAGAGGCTTGCTCGGGAGCTGATGCAGTCGTTTTAATGACAGAATGGAAGCAGTTTAGATTTCTTGATTTTAATGAAGTTTTAAGGAAAATGGAAGGGAAAGCTTTTTTTGATGGGCGTAATCAATACTCACCAGAAGATATGGCTTCCAAAGGTTTTGACTATATTAGTATAGGACGGAAAATAACATATGCAAATCAAACAAATCTGCAAGCCCATTCTAGCTAAGCTAAATGAGGCTCTTTTAGATTCTATTCCAGAAGAGAATCAAACGCTTTATCAAGCGGCTCGATATAGTTTTGAAACTGGAGGCAAAAGAATCAGGCCTCTCATCGTTCTTTTGTCTTGCCACGCTTTAGGTGGAGAGATGGATAGTGCTTACGATGCTGCGGTTGCAATAGAGATGGTCCATAACTACTCCCTTGTTCATGACGATCTTCCCTGTATGGATGATGATGACCTAAGGCGAGGGCGCCCCACAATTCACTGCGCCTTTAATGAAGCTACAGCAGTTTTGTCTGGGGATTTTTTGCTTACAGAGGCATTTTCAGTTCTAGCTGAAAACACCACTTATTCAGCAGAAAAAAAGTTAAACTCATCTCTGCACTTGCGCATTACTCAGAGGAAAGAACTTCTCATGGGTCAGTCTCTCGACCTCCAAATGGTGGACACAAAAGGATCTTTAAAGATCTGAATGAAATTATTAAAAAAACAGCCTCTTGTTTAGTTGCGCTTTAGAATTTGGAGCTATTTTAGCAAATAGAGATGAGGCGATTCAAAACCTCATGAGAGAAGTTGGAAAAAAAATTGGAATGGCCTTTCAAATTCAAAATGACTTTTTGGGACAAGAAAAAGATCTTGAACAAAAGCGATTTACTATTTTTTCTATCCTCTCTAAAAAACAAGCACGAATAGAGCAGCGCAAATACTTTGAAGAAGCTCTTTCGATACTTGATCAAAATGATGTTTCATTTGCCTGCTTAAAAGATCTATTTGAGGAGATATTGGGTCATGAAGTTTAGTCAATTAAGTGCCTTTGAAAAACATCTTGAAAAAGCGGCACCTGACCACTTATCAGACGTTTATCTCATTGTAGATCCAGAACCTTACATGCAGAGAAAACTGGCTTTAAAGGTTCTTCAAGATAATGAAGCTCAAGATATTTATTCTGCTGAAAACCTAACTGTGGGGCAACTAAAGCAAGCTCTTGAAATGCGCTCTTTATTTGAAGCGCGTACATGCTGCACTATCTTGGGGATTGAAAAACTCTCAAAGCCAGCTTTGGATGCACTTTTAAAAGCAATTCAGAATCCCCATCCTCAGATTAGACTTGTTATTACTGCAAGTCAGATGACGAGTGCTTGTCAGAAAATGGTTAAAACAATCGTGACTTTAGATCTATCAAGTGAAAAACCATGGGACCGTGATCGAAGACTTTCAGACTGGGTTTCACTCACGTTGAGAGAAGCTTCTCTTTTTATTACACCAGCACTTGCTGAGCAAGTAGTCAAAAGAGCAGGTTCTCAAATGGCTATGATTGATCAGGAACTTGAGAAGCTTATATGTTTTTTAAAGGGTCAAAAAGAGGTTAAAAGTGAAGATCTTGAGATTTTACAACCCAACTTTCAATACTCTATCTTCAAAATAGGAGAAGCTATTTTACAAAATAAATTGGCAGAGGCTTTGAAGATGATTCATGGACAAACCTTTCCAACGATTCTTTTACTCTATTCACTTCGTAATCTCTTTCAAAGGGGTCTTAGACTTAAAGAACTTCCAAGAGAACAAATCTCTACGTTCTTTCCAATGCTCAAAGGAAGGCTTCTAGAAAAAAATATTAAACTTGTTCAACCTTTTTCTAGTAAACACTTAAGAAAATCTCTTTTAATGCTCTTTGAAATGGAAGTTAAAATGAAAAACCAAAAAATATCAGAAGACTTTTTGCAGAGTCTTTTACTTCTTAAATTAGGCGTTCCTGATGAATCCATTTCAGTTTAAAATTCCAAACCGTAAAAAAAAATGTTGTATCTGTGAGACTTCCTTTGAAGATAATACTTTGATTTTTTCAGTAATTAAAGGAGATGAGGAAGATCCAAAACGAGAAGACTATTGTGAAACGTGTTTTCAAAAAGAACAAGGCGTGACTGAGAATATTTGGGGCTTTTGGGAAACTCATCTGAAAAAACCTAAAATAAAGCTGACCCTAGATCAAAGAGCTATGGAGCTTTTTGTTGAGAAACATGAAAGCGAAGAAAAAGAATGGGTTTTCTTTTTAGCTGACTATCTCAAAAGAAAAAAACAACTCGTTAAAAGAACAGAAATCAAAAAAGAAGGGGTCCTTTTCTTTGAAGATCCTATTACAAGCGAAATCTATTCTATAGCTGATGTTTCGATTTCTCCAGAATCTTTAGGTTCTCTTAAAGCTTCCTTTCTAAAAGCTCTTGAAGAGCCTACAAATGATTAATGAGCTGTGCTTAATTAAGCTGAGTCTTGAGTTTAAGAAATGTTATTATTAAAAATAAATTTTAATTATATGCATTATTATTAATTTGTTAGTAGCTTAATATAGGAAGTTTAATGATTAATTCAGTTCATTCATTACCAAGTTTAGATAACAACTCGCAGTTCACAGAAAACCAAATAACTGGAAGGTATAAGGTTGTTAATTCCTTTTACGAATGGGACTTTGAAGCAGGAGAGTATATTAAGAATAGACTTCATGTTTTCTTAGAAAATAATACTCATTGGATTTTTAAAGACCGTGATGGGATCAATGTTTTCGCGGTGAGAGATAGGGATTGTTTTTCTATTAAAACTATACCTAGAAATCATGCTACTCGCCCAGATGGAGCCTGCTACGTAGTAGATGAAGCAGTTAAGGATCGTTCTGGATTATCGATCTCTGTCGCTTTTTACCCTACAGAAGAAGAAGGGACTTTCTTTTCTCGATTTATTCCAGAAGCTAAGTAGAGCATAGATTTCAAAGTGAGAAAGCGAACAAAAAGAATGGGTCCTTTTTTTGATCATACTGGTGATACTACCTTTTAGATCAGCAACTTTATAAAACGCTCTTTTAAATCAGAGTAAGAGCAGTCCTTTCCAAAAGCATAACTATAAACTTCTTCTTGTTTCTGCATTTTTAAAGGACACCTAGAAGAGAGCTCTTCTTCAATAATGGAATAGAGGTCTTTAAACTCATCAGGTTTTATCTCTCTCCCACACCTCATCAGATAAGCCCCTTTATCTTGGGGATCTCGCTCGTTATGGTTTAAAAAAAAGAGAGGCAGCTTAAAACTTAAAGCATCATATCCAATAGAAGAATAGTCCCCAATGTAAGCTACTACACGATCTAAAAGTGGGTAGATTAAGGGGAGCATCGGTACGATTTGGATATTAGGGCGTGAGGAGTAGGGAGCTAGAAGCTTATATAGGGGCGCTGGGTCATATTCTGGTGTTTTGATACTTAAGTATGGGTGAAGCTTTAAAATGAGGTTGTAGTGCTCTGGAAGGTTGTCTAGAACCATTTTATACGCTTTAAAGAGTGAACAAGATCCCTCAGGGTCGGTCCAGCTTGGAGCATAGAGAAGAGTGGGCTGTTCCTTTTCAAAATTAGAAAAGACTTCCTTTTGAATTAGCTTCTGATAAAAGTCGCGATGCTCAAGGTAATAGAGGTAGCGATAGTTTCCTATTAGTGCATAAGACCTCAAACCTTTTAAAACCTGGTTATCTTTAAAGATATCCTTCATCCGTTTTCCATAAAAAAGAACTTGATCGACATCTAAAAAATGACTCTTAGGTGCAATCCAACCTGAATGATATCCTTTATCAGAGCATCCATGCAGGTGGTAAATAAATTTGGTTTGATTCTTCCAAATAGGATTATGGGGTTCTTTTTTTTGCATTAATTTAATTTCTTCAGCAAAAGAAGTATTTGGTCTGAAAGCATAAAAGACAGTGGAGTAGTGCTTAAGTAGATAGTCTAAAGACCACTCTTTAATGAGACACTTAAGTCCTGGATAGAAATGCTCATAGGTGAATTTAACCTTTGGATCTGCTGTAATCATGGGGATGTTTAATAAAGAACAAATGGGAGCTGTGTGATCAATAAAGACCTTGTAAGGACCCATTAAAGCACACGCTTTTCTTTCATGCGTTTTGTTGAGTATAGACTGAATTGAGAATGCCAAAAAAAACCTTTTTTAGATCTTTTCTAGCAAATAGATGGATCTATAACAAGAAAAAAAGCCTTTCTATTTCTAGAAAGGCTTTTAAGATCAAGAAACTAATTTTTTTTGTGTTATCCGGCTATAGCAGCTGTATTCAATTTCATTCTGGAGTCCATCTCGTTTCTATTTTCGATTACTTTTGTAATCACCTCGTTAACTAGCTGCTCAGTCAGTTTGTTACTCACTTGAGAGGCTTTTGCTATTCCAAATCCATTGCAGAGCTTGAAAATATCTCGACCCGTAAAGCCATTGATCTGCTCGTTAATGCGATTTAAAAAGGCCTCATCAAACATTTTGGATCCTTTGTCCTTTGCAAAGAACTTGTCTAAGTAAAGAGTTAAAATTTTCAGGCGTTCTTCTTTTTCAGGAGGACCAATTCGAATCCTATTATCCATACGACTTATCACAGCTGAATCTAAATCTTCGGGTCTATTGGTCGCTAAAATAAGCATGAACTGCTTAGAAGGCTCACCTGTAAGATTTAAAAAAGCATTGAGAAGTTCTAGGCGCTCCATATCTAACTTTTCACGGTTACGAGTTAGACCTTCTGCTTCATCAATAAAAATAATGGTCGGAGAAGAAGAAGTCTTTACATTAGCAAAAAGTGTGTTGAGTTCAGAGACGTGCTCTCCGCGTTTAATGAATTGAGCAATCTCTCCTCCTGACATCATCACATAGTTCATACCTGCCTCTTTAGCAAGAAGCTTAGAAACCATCGTCTTACCGGTCCCTGGAGGGCCGTACAGAAGAAGGTTGCTGAAGTAACCATCATTTTTTCGAATATTGGAAGTTGCGCTTGCAATCATGGAAAGCTGCTTTTGAATTTCAGGCTTAAAAACAGGGCGCGAAGGCACTGGAGGTTTACCATAAATAGCTGACATTGCAGAGTTATAGGGATTCATTAGGAGTTTGTAGGTTTCACTTTTCCAGGTATGAAAGTCATACTCCATGGCAAGTTTCGGTCTTCCGATTATATGCTTTAAATAAGCTTGAGCATAAGCTCCAATAACTTGTACTGCAATCTGTGCAGCTAGGGTTAAAACTCCAACACCTCCAAAAAAAGCAAGTGTATAACCAACTTCTCTTCTAGTGCTTTCGTTTGCCTTTTTAAAGAGTTCATGAGTTATTTTACCTCCTTCTTCTCCCATATTCTTGATTGAACCTAGAAATATTTCTCCTGGCGAACGAATAAGGCCAACCCTTGTGCCTAAGTCATATCCTGTATAAGCCGCGTAACCAACAGCGTAGGGTAAAACATAAGGCAAAACTGCTTTAGCAAGGGGCGACTCAAATACAGTCATAAAATTATATCTCCAAAGTAGTGCTTAAAAGGTATATTGTAACTAGAAAGTATTAATTTTAGATTAAGATCATTTTAAAACGCAGGAAAACAATCTTTTTTTTAATACGTCATAAGAAAAGTCTTCTCCAAAAGCATATTGATAGGTCTTCTTTTGAATAGAGAAATAAAGATTAGTGCTTTTATTTAAATGAGATAGGAGAGTTTTACTCAGATTTTTGAAGTCTTTTAAATCTATAGAGTGCCCACATCTAAACAGATGAGCCCCTTTATCTTTCAAAGATCTATTATTACTATTTAAAAAAACATCGGTTTATTAAACGCTAAAACGTCATAGCCAATGGAAGAGTAATCCCCTAAATAGAGAGAGCATCTCTCAATTAGAGGATAAATGAGGGGATAAAAGGGGAGGACAAGGAGGCCTGGGATTTGTTTATAATCATGAATCTTTTCGAGTGTTTTTTTAGGATCATGGGTCTTTGTTTTTAAAGTCATATTGGGATGGAGCTTGATTAAGATGTTAAAGTGCTCAGAGAGCTCTACAAACGTCTTTTTAGGGATCTGAAAAAAAGAACATGACTTTTCTGCATCTTCCCAAGTAGGAGCATAAAAAAGAATAGGTCTATCTTTTTTAAATCGAGAGAAAATATCTCGATCAGCTTTCTGATCAAAAAAGTCTTTGTGCTTTTGATAGTAGATGTAGCGATAGTTACCGATGCAGATACTCTCTTTAGGTTTGTGTGCGAGGGCTTTTTCTTCTAAAATCTTTTGGATCCTCTCGCCATAAAGAAGAAGGAGATCTACATCTTTGAAATGACCTTTAGGATCTATCCACTCAGAGTGGTACCCTTTATCTGAGCATCCATGAAAATGATAAACAAAACGAATAGGTTTGGACCAAAGAGGATTTTCGGGGTTTTTATTTTGCTCTTCATTAAGCATTGTTCTAAAAGAAGGCTCTGGAACAAAAGAATATAAAACAGCTGAAAAGTTCTCAACCAAATAGGGGATAGACCATTTTTTTAAAATAAAATCGACTTCTGGGTAGTAGTTTTGATAAAGTAACTTACAGCGGATCTTAGAGGAAATAATAGGAATTTCTAAAAGCGAACACAAAGGAGCAAGGTGATCAACAAAAAAATTATCGGGAGTCTCCAGCAGACCACAGGCATTTTTATTCATAACCCTATCGTAGTGTAATGTATTCACAAGTTCAAGATTTTTATCTCTATATCGCCTCTGAAAAAGGGTTAAGTGCTAATACCCAGATCGCTTATAAGCAGGATGTAGAACGTTTTTACAACTACCTTTTAGATATAGGTCTAGATGATTTTAAAAAAGTAAACCAGGAAAAGCTGCTCGACTTTTTAGATCGAATAAAAAAACAAGGCTATGCTTCTTCAAGCATCGCTCGTTACCTCATGACCATTAAAGTTTTTTTCCGATTTTTAAAACGTGAAGGAGACCTTCAGACCAACATTACTCTCTATTTGAAAAGTCCCAAAATTTGGCAAATAGTTCCAGAGGTTTTAAGTTCCTCTGAAATCACCCGTCTTTTAAAAGAGCCTAATTTAAAACTGGAGACAGAAGCCCGAGATCAAGCAATTTTAGAAGTGCTCTATGGAAGTGGTCTAAGAGTTTCTGAGCTCTGTCGTCTCAAATATGATGTGAATGATACTTATCAAAGTCTACGGGAAGGGGAATAAAGAGCGCGTGTCCCTATAGGAAAAAAGCTATCGAAGCAATTGATTATTACTTAACTAATTTCAGAGTTGAAGATAAAGAACCTTATCTTTTATTACACAAAAGAAAAAGTGTGTTGATCGAATTTTGATATGGAAGCGTATCAAGTACTATGGCCAAAGATCTGGAATTTTAAAAAACCTATCTCCACATACACTAAGACATTCATTTGCCACGCATCTTTTAGATAATGGAGCCGATTTAAGAGTTATTCAAGAAATGCTCGGTCACGCAAATATTGCAACAACTGATAGATATACTCATGTAAGCCAAAGTCGATTGAAAAAGGCTTTTAATGAGTTTCATCCAAGACTATAACTTCTTTTTCAAGATCTCATTAACAAGAGAGGGAGAGGCTTTTCCTCTAGATATTTTCATGACTTGACCCACTAGAAAACCGAATGCCTTTTCTTTGCCATTTTTAAAGTCTTCGACAGATTGAGGGTTCTCCTCTAAAACTTGATCGACAAGTTTTTCGATCAGCCCTTCATCGCGAACAGGTTGGTAATCAGGATTTTCATCTACAATAACCTCGCAGTCTTTTCCATCCATTGCAACCATATCATCTGCAACTGATTTAGCGATCTTTCCTGTGATTTTTTTGGAGTCAATCATATTGACAAGTTTTGCGACATTTTCAGGCAGAATATTAGACTCATAAAGAGTCATACCCGTATCTTTGAAGCGTCCTTGAAATTCTATAATAATCCAATTGCAAAGGTTTCGTGCATTTGAACACGTTTTTAAAGCTTCTTCAAAGTAGTCCGAAAGCTTTTTATCTTGAGTTAGAGTAATCGATTGATCTAGGGTCAATTCAAGCTCTTCCATGTAGCGCTTATTTCTTTCAAAAGGAAGCTCTGGAAGGCCTTTTGCTACTTCATCAATGTATTCTTGAGTGAGCGTAATAGAGGGGAGGTCTGGCTCAGGAAAATAACGATAATCCTCTGCTCCTTCTTTAAGACGCATCAATTTTGTTGTTTTGGATTCAGGGTCCCAACGGAAAGTCGATTGAGGAACAAGCTCATCTTGAGACTTATCTGGGTTTTTAGTGTATAGGTTTATTTGTCTTCGAACCTCAGCTTCAATCGCCATCTCTATAAAATTAAAAGAGTTCATGTTTTTAATTTCTATTTTATTTCGAAGCTCAGTTTCACCCTTTTTACGGACAGAGACATTTACATCAATTCGAAGCGAGCCCTCTTCCATGTTACAGTCAGAAGCGTCAATATAATGTAAAATTGCTCGGATCATCTTCGCATAGGCGGTAATTTCTTTAGGAGTAACTCCAATACAAGGCTTAGAAACGATTTCAATCAATGGAACTCCAGCTCTATTATAATCAACTCCTCCAAAACCATTGAAGTGTCTACAGGTTCCTGCATCATCTTCTAGATGAGTGTGATCTAAAGTCAGAGTCTTTTCTTTTCCATTTACTAAACAAGTAATGGTTCCTCCAATCACAATAGGGTGGTCAAATTGAGTGATTTGAAAGTTTCTTGGACTGTCTGGGTAAAAGTAAGACTTACGATCAAAACGACTAACCGGTGCTATTTTTGCCGCGATAGCATGTCCCCATTGAACTGCCTTGCGTACAGCTTCCTTGTTTAAGATAGGAAGGGTTCCCGGATGACCTGTACAAACAGTTGTAATATTGGTGTTCGGTTCATCTCCAAAGCTGTTAGGCGCAGAGCTAAAAAGCTTTGATTTGGTGTTTAATTGAGCGTGAATTTCTAAACCTACAACGGTTTCCCAATCTTCGTAATTCATACCGCCTCCTTTGCAATCGATGGAATTTGTATATTTTCAGGTCTAGCTTGTTCAAAGGCGTGAGCGCATCCAATTAAAAAGCCATCTTGTCTATGTTTTGCAATCATTTGAAAACCAATAGGGTTTCCATTCTGAGCAAATCCTGAAGGGACGCTAATGGCTGGTAGCCCTGTTAAATTAGCGTGAACAGTATAAAGATCCATCAGATACATCGAAACCGGATCTTGAATGGATCCTGTTTCAAAAGCAGGTGTTGGAGCAGTTGGCATAACGACTAAATCACAACTTTCAAAAGAAGTCGTAAAAGCATCTAAAATTCGACCTCTAGCGCCTAGTGCCTTTTTATAATAAGAACCAGAAAAACCAGAAGAGAGAACAGAAGTACCCAGGATAATTCTTCTTTTAACTTCAGCTCCAAAGCCATGTTCTCTAGTCAAATCATAAACCTCATCCAAAGTCATAGCATATTGGTTGCGGTTACCATACCGTATCCCATCAAACCTAGCTAAATTTGTTGAAGCTTCAGCAGTCGCAATAATGTAATAAGTAGGCATTGCATACTTTAAAACTTTTAAGTTGATTTCTATAATTTCTGCACCCAAATTCTTTAGTACTGAAATAGAAGCATCGAAGGATTTTTTCATTTCGTCTGAAAGATTGGTTAGAAAATGATAGGGGACACCAACACGAACCCCTTTTAAATCTTGCTTTAACTGTCCTTGAATATTTTCTTTCGGATGATTTAATGAATTTGAATCATGAGGGCAGTGCACTCCAAGAACTTCTGCTATGAGCGCCATATCTTGTGTCGTATAAG
>FUWD013232414.1_pt1 | contig 16757 bp, 17 predicted proteins | sample 1063281 | NCBI WGS metagenome assembly FUWD01 (sample SAMEA79048168, study PRJEB19326) | metagenome | biome: marine | reverse complement strand
TTCGCTCTCGACTTCGTCGAATACAAAACCTATCTTAAAATTGTTTTGCATAAACCCACGGTTCGAATCTATGAGCTTGCGAGGATTCGAACCTCGATAAAACGGGCCGAAACCGTTTATGTTATCCATTACATCACAAGCCCACACTAAATATATCTAATTTCCCATTTAAAATATCTTTCCTTTGTTTTAAAGTTGTATCAAAAAGAAGAAAGGCCGAGGCCCAACATAGTTGGGTCACCTGCTTGCAGGTTCTCGTGCCGGGCTTGTGCTGGGAACCGTAGGTGAGGCAGTAAACATAGTGAGGCAGTATCCCTATGGGAAAACCTGTTATTCTATCCGTTAAACTACGGGTCCTAATACAACAAGAAAAAAAAGGTTTTTATAGTTTAGGTTCATTAAAATTATTAATTAAAAAAGAGATAACTTTTCTCTACGCGATTTCCATCGGATTGCAATAAAGAAATCGCATCACTGAACAGGAAGGGAAATCCAAAAAAACCGCTTAGGTTTTGTTGAATGGCAATGAGAAGACACCACAAAATAATAATTGGAAGTTTTAGTTCTATAATAATTATATTTATGATAATCAGCGGAATACTCCTAAACACAATTTTAGCAAAACAAAATTTAAACTACAACTTATTAAATAACAAACTAACCGAACTGCAAACAGACACTCAAAGTAAATTCAATGAACTAACAACCAGCGTCCTCCACGCACAAGAAGAATTAAACTCTCTTGGCTCTCAAATTGGCACTATTGACGAAGAATTCGATTTACTTAAAGCCTCGGCAAGCGCAGATTTTTCAGGAATAATCGAAGACGCAATTAAATCTGTCGTGACAATAAGAACAGACATCAGCCAAGGAACAGGATTCATCATCGACTCAGAAGGATACATTGTAACAAATTACCACATAATGGAAAACGCAAAATCAGCAGGAATCTTTACATATGACAGCGAAACATACTCTGTAAAATTAATTGGGTACGATGGAACTTTTGACATTGCATTGCTAAAAATAGAAGGAGATTTTGAAAAACTAAACTTTGACGATTCCGACGATATTCAAATCGGAGAAAAAGTAATTGCAATTGGAAACCCATTAGGATTACAATTCTCTGTTTCAGAAGGAATTATTTCGGCCACACATCGAGAAGGAATAAGCGGGATAAATTCCTATATCCAAACAGACGCAGCACTAAATCCTGGAAATTCAGGAGGCCCTTTAATCAATACAAAAGGAAAAGTAATTGGAATTAATAATTTCAAAGTCAGTGGAGGAGAAAGCCTTGGCTTTGCATTAGAATCAAATTACATAGAAGAAATAGTAAATAAAATCGCATTGGAAAAATTAAATCAAACATTAATTTAATAAGAGAAAGATTTTACAAATCTTCCACTACAACTTTTTCTGAAAAAAGTTATAAACCCTTTTCTCCTTAATTATTTATGAAGAAAAAAAATCAAGAGGGAATCACTGTTAAAAAAAATGAAAATTTTTCAGAGTGGTTCACACAAATTATCCAAAAATGTGAACTTGCAGATTTAAGATATAATGTCAAAGGATTTCTAGTCTTTCAACCATGGTCTGTTTTATCTATGGAAAAAATGTATAAATATCTTGAGGAAAACTTACAAAAAAAGGCCATAAACCATATTGGTTTCCAACTGTAATCCCGGAAAGTAATTTAAAAAAAGAAAGTGAACACTTGGGAGGATTTACTCCAGAAGTTTTCTGGGTTACTCATGGTGGCACAAAAAAACTCGAAGAACCTCTCGCTCTCCGCCCTACTTCTGAAACAGCATTTTATCAAATGTTTGGCATATGGATAAGAAGTTACAAGGACTTACCTTTTAAAACATATCAAAGAGCAAATATTTTCAGACATGAAACAAAAGCAACTAGGCCTTTTTTAAGAAGCAGAGAATTCCATTGGATAGAATCTCATTGTGCACATGAAACAGAAGAAGATGCTTTTAATCAAGTTAAAGAAGATATGAAAACAACAAAAGAAGTTCTACATGATATTTTTGGTATTCCCTTTATATTTTTTGAGAGGCCTTCATGGGATAAATTTCCAGGTGCTTCAAGGACATTTGCAGCAGATGCTTTAAACCCTGACGGAAAAGTTATCCAACAACCTTCAACACACATGATCTCTCAAAAATTCTCAAAAGCATTCAACATCAAATTTAAAGATAAAAATGAAAAAGAAAAATATGCTTATCTAACATGTTATGGTCCAGCAGTCTCAAGAATTTTTGCAAGCGTTATTATTACCCATGGAGATGATAAAGGATTAAAGTTTCCTTGGGAAATAGCACCAATCCAAGTAATGATTATTCCCATCTCAGATGACACACAAGTTACAAAAAAAACACAAGCATTAAAAGACAAAATCCAAAAATTCGCATCAGTTGAAATTGATAATTCAGAAAAAAGGCCAGGAGAAAAATTCAATTATTGGGAAATGAAAGGAGTTCCAATAAGAATAGATTTAGGATTAAAAGATATTAAACAAAACAAAATTACAATTTTTAGAAGAGATTTAAATAAAAAGAAGTTATTCCAGAAAAGAGATTTAATAAAAATAATTGAAAAAATTTCAAAATGAATTTACAAAAAACCTAATAAAAGAAGCAGATAAAATTTTCAAAGAAAAAATAAAAGAAGTCAAAAATATTAACGAAATAAAAAAAACACTAAAACAAGGTTTAATTGTTAAGTGTAATTTTTGTTCAGTTGATAAAGAAGGAATTTCTTGTGCAGAAAAAATCGAAAAAGAAACTGGCGCAGAAATAAGAGGGACAAAACTTGACGAAAAATCTAAGGCTTCAGGAAAATGTATTGTTTGTAAAAAACCAGCAAAACATATTGTCTATATTGCTAAAGCATATTAACAAATAAGAAAAAGCTTTTTCTAAACTAAATTACTCTTCTTTAATCATAAAATTAAGCTCGTCTTCTAATCTCAATGTCATTTCCATTAACAAACTCAATTCTTTTTCTACGATTTTTTTTCCATTTCAACACCTTTCATTTTATTAAAAATCCAGAATTCTTTAAGACCTAAATTAGTTAAGAAGTATTCTCAATCCAATTCAAGTCCAAAAAAACTGAATTAAATTGAGGCCGGTTTAATTGTTGTGTAGACTAAACCAAACGAATTCTTCCAACAGGTAATTAGTCTCACATTCATAATTTTAACAGGGAAAACTTGTTTATAATATTTTCGGTAGAAAAATTATAATAACTTCAACCTTAATTATCTCTCTTCTCAACCAACTCAGAAAATATCTCTTTAAACTTCTCCAAGTCCTCAAATCTTACTCTAATGCCAACAGCATTCTTATGCCCTCCACCCGTCGCTCCTTCCAAATCCTTAATCGCTTCCAAAGCAACTTCTCTAACATTATTCCCTCTAAGAGAAATATTAACTTTCGTATCTTTAACATAAGCAACAACAATAATCTTTTCAGGAAAATTATATTTGAATTCATTAGCCAAATCAGCACTCATACTTAACTCCCCGCCATACTGAAAAAATAAAACCTTATTATCATTCCTTTCTACTTTATTCAATAATCTCTCAATCTTTTCACTTATCTCATTAAACCTTTTGTGCATTGCATAATTCTGACTGCCCTCTTCCAAAACTTCATAAGGTGTCTTAACATTCATAAGAAATTTCAACATATTCACAACATTAGTTGTCCTATCTTTCAAAGCAGCATTAAATATTTTAGCAATCTTTCCTATCGGAGATTTAAAATAAAGTTCCATTGCACTTTCTGAATTAATCACAAGATCAGGATATTTTTTTTTGAATTCAAGATAAAAATCAGGAAGAGTCCCATCAGAAATACAACCAACAATCGCAATCCACAAATCATCTTTCTTATCTGCAATCCGATAACAAAGTTCTGTCACAGGTTCATTTGTTTTCCCTTTATTCAACAAAGGATTATAATAATTAACAAAATCAGGAATATTATTATTTTCATGGTGGTCTATCCAAACGACAGGAAGATTAACTTGCCGAACCTCCTCAAAAAACTTCTCAGAAACAACAGGCTTATCTAAGATAAAAATATAATCTGCATTTAACTCTTGAACCTTTTTAAAATAATTTCCAGCGTCTGAAGTTTTCATTGCAACCCCTTTTCCTCTCCCAATGTACCTCTGCAATAAAAGAAACGAACAAAGCCCGTCTCCATCATTATCAAAAAAGAAAATAGGATTCTGCGCTTTTTCCAAATGTTCTCGAATTTCTAAAATTTGTTTTTTTGTTATCATTTTAATTAAAAGAAAATCTGATTTAAAAATCTTCCACAATTTCAGTTTTCAATTTTTTATATCCAAAAAAATCAGTTGTATAATTATAAGCCCCAGCATTTAAAAAAACAATTTTATCTCCAACCTTAGGATTTATTAATTTAACTTTATATCTAAAAATATCATCTCTTGTCGGGGAGTTCCCTTTAATCAAATAAAATTTTCCATCCCCATCTAATTCTCCTTCTACTAACATTTTTGTTCCTGTCAAAATAGTATCTAAAGCGCAATTGTAGATTGTAGTATTAACAATAAGATTATTTTCCTGTATCTGAATAATCTCTGTCTCTAATTTTATCGGCGGGGATGCCAAAAACCTTCCAGGTTCAATACAAGATTCAATATCAAATTGTTTCAGCCAATCAACAGCTTCTTTTATTTTATTAAAAATATAAGGAAGAACTTTGCTTGTATAACCTCTATAAATTGTCGGAAGCCCCCCTCCAAAATTAACAATATTTATTCTTTTCAAATTTTCAAGTTCTAAAGAATCTTCAAGTTCTTGTTTAATCTCCCACTCACTTGTATTCTGCGACTTCCGATGAATATGAATTCCTAATTTATCAATATGAAGATTCTCTTTTATTTTAGAAATAATCTTATTAACTTTTATCGCAGACAACCCATAAACAAAATATTTTCCACTACCAATCCGATGTTCCTGAAACTTCATCCTCAAACTAAGATTCACTTTCATACTATTCTTTTCTAAAACTTCAAGGAGTGTTTGCAAATCAATTTCATTATCTACAACTAAATTCTTTATTCCATTGTTTAAAATATCTAAAAGATCCTCTGTATTTTCAGCTTGTAAAAAAACCAAATTTTATTTTTATCTTTAATTAAAAAAATCTCTTCTCTGGAATGAATTGAAAAATCACAATCAGAAATTTCCTGCAGAACATTCCCAACTTCCTTATTTGTTTTATAACTATAAGATATTTTTAACCCTAAATCTTCTAAGAGTTTAAATTGTTCTAAAAGTTTTTTCTTAGAAAGAACAAATCTTGCTTCACTCATTTTTTATAAGTCCTTCTTTTTCCAATTTATCTAAAACACTACACATCATAATTGGAAAATTAATAGTTACATCCCCGATAACCGTCGCTGCCTGAGCATCATCTTTTAATTTTCCCCAAGACTTCGCTTCTTGAGTTGTTGCCCCTGAAAAGCTTCCCGAAGTAGAATAAGAAGTTGTCATATAAACAGCATAGTCAAAACCCCCACTAAGTAAAGCAGAGAAAATAGCATAATGTTTACTTATGCTTCCACCTAATGCAATCAAACCTTTCTTATCATCAAATCCAACTTCAACCGTTGCTTTTTTCATATCTTCGATTGTATCAACAACAAAATCAGGATATTTTTGCTGAAACATAAATAAATGAAAACCAAAAGCACTATCTGCAATCCCTGGACAAAAAATAGTTACCTTATTTTTAGCAGCCTGATAAAGAATTGAATTTTCATCTTCTAACATAAATCCAATTTCTTTCAAAAGTTCAGACGCAGAAATTCTAAACCCGTTAGGGCCATCCCCACAGGATTTCTTTTTTTCATAAATCTTCATCAAAAATTCATTCATCTTATCTTCAAATTTCATATAAGATTCATTTCTAATAATCAAATTCCCAATCCTATTTTCCCCTTTTTCATGCAAATGAACATCATCCATATTAAAATTAGAAACTTGAAAATCCTCCCCCAAAGATTTCATAATATCTTCTTCAATACTTCCAGAAGTAGTGGATATAACATCTACCATTTTCAATCTAATAAGTTGTGAAAAAAATCCTCTTAAACCAGAAGTAGCCATATTAGAAGTAAAAGTCAAAAAAATCTTAGCACCATCGCGCTTCATTTTCATAACAACTTTTGCCGCCTCATTTAATTCCACTGCTTGATATCCTAAAGAGTCAAAACTATCAACACATTCATTAACAGTCATTTCAGGTTTCCAAAAAAAATCTTTAACGTTTTTCATTTTAAAATAGAATTACAAATAATTATAAAATTGGTATTGCCAAACTCTCATTAAACCTTTGAATATTCATGTTTTTTAAAAAATACTTCTACTTTTAAGACTTTCTAAAAGATATATTCTACCATCAAAATCTTTTTAAACGAAAATTACCAAGAAATATTACAATGAATAAATGGTTTGAACTTTTAATTGGATTGGTATTAGTAAACGCAGTAATATTCCTTGCATGGTTTTCAGGTGACTGGTTTGGAACATTCTGGAATTTCAAACACGCCACATGGGAATTTTTCAAAGGAGGATTAGTCTGGTTCTTATTAATGATTGGATTTCTTTTGATTGTATTGGGAATTAGTGACTTAAAAGATTAATTTTAATCAACTAAAATCAGTTACAGAAACTAATGCTTCACCAAAATCTTTTTCAATTCCTATTTTAACTTTTCCATTTTTAACTTCAAAACAAGTAGGATTATCTTCTTCAATACTAATGTGCTTTATCTCAATCCCATTTAATCCCACATCCATTGGATAAAAAACAAATTATTATCCGGAGAATATTTATCAAATACCTCATAATAATCTTGATTTTGATACGTTCCTTTCTCTGGCTCTAAAAGATTCACAAAGCAAACCAACTTAATTTTTTTGGCAAAAAATATTCTGATTCTTGTGAACCCTTAACTCCTTCCCATAATTTATCAACATTCAATTGAAAATCCTCTACAAACTTCCCAATACTAATTGTATTTCCCAAACCAAGAAATTTCTGAATTGCAAAAAAAGCAAATGCAATAAAAAAAATTATCAAAATAATAGAAAACATCATACCAAAAGATAATTTAATCTGTCCCTTTTTCATATTCATAAAAGATTTTTTTTATTTATATATTTGTTGATTATCCAATAGATATCAATAACCCCTCAATAATCGCTGCAATAACCAAAAGAGGTAAAATAACAAATAAGAAAACTCTTAAGGAATTCCAAAAATATTTTCTGAATAATTTTCTTTTCTCTTTTTGAAAAATAAAACTTCCAAGCTTCAACCCCAACCCAAGAGAAATAAAAATCGCAGGTAGTTCAAAAATACCATGAGGAAGAATTCTACATAAGGAAAAAAATCCTTCTGCTTCAGCACTCATTGCTCCAACAAAACCCAAAAGATAACCATTAGTAATAGCCGCTAGTACAGGGAAAATTCCTAAAACAACCCCTAAGACCAACCCAAAAAAACTACTCTGCAAATTATTCGCAAAAATAAATTTAATCAATTCTCCTTGAGACATATCTTTAGTCTGCTCTAAAAGTTTCTCAATAAATTCCAAAATTATCTTTGTAAGATCTTCAGATGCCGGGACAAAAAAACCAATCAAGGCGAATACAAAAAAAATCCCAATAATAAAATAAATAAAATTTTTTGACTCCTTAATATAACTCAAACTATCTTTATATTCTCTTTTCAAATTAAATTTATTTTTTTCATATTAACTGAAATGTTTATTCAACCAGCTAGTTTTATTTTTATATTTGCTCTTTAAATAAATTCCATAAATCAAACCACATACCAGCCCCCCAAAATGAGCCGTATTTCCTATCGGAACATCCCCTGCAATTGAAATAAACCATAAAACAACTAAAATTCCGGGTGCAGCATACTTCATTTTTATCCCAATAGGAATAAACATAACATAAACAGGAAGATTTGGTGTTAAAAGAACCAAAAGCCCAATCAGTCCAAACAAAGCACCTGAAGCACCAACAGCAAACAAATTAAAATCAGCCTTAAAAATCAGAGAAGATAAAACAAAAAATACCCCTGCAAATAATCCTGCTGCTAAATAAAAATAAAGATACCTTTTTGCCCCCAAAATTCTCTCAACTAAAGAACCAATAAACATCAAAGAAAACATATTTGCAAAAATATGAAAAAAACCACCGTGCATAAACATGCTCGTTAAAAAAGTCCATAAATATTTTCCTTGAAGAATGTTTGAAGGTTTTATTGCAAACAAATTTTCATTAATAGCACCAGAAACCCATAAAGGAAATACAATCAAAAATAAAACAACATTAATTAAAATCAAACTAACAGTCACACTTAATTTCGGCAAAAAACTTTTCCTTTTCTTAGGATAAATCTGATAAACCCCCATTACTTTTTCTCCTTCTTTTTAACAGCCTTTTTCTTAACGGCCTTTTTTTTCACTGCTTTCTTTACAACTACTTTTTCTTGACTACTTTTTTAACTTTTATTTTTTTAGGCAATTTATCCCTCTCAATCTTTCTAATTGCTGCTGCTCTTTTCTTCGTCTCTAATTTAATCTTTTCTTGTTTATTAAATTCATTCATCTTCTTTTTGTCTATCTTAACTTTTTGCTTTTCAAGTTCTTCATCAACAAAACCTAATTCCCTATTTAATTTAGATAAATTTCTTCTAAGGTCTCTCAAAAATTTTTCATTATTTTTTAGAACAAAAATATCTCCGCACTCATTACAAGTAAAATTATAAAACATCGCATTCTCCTCGTTAACCTCTATATTGCATCTTTCACAAACATAAAACTGTCTAGTCTCCCTACTATTAATCTGATTATCTATCTGACTCTTTTTTTTAATCATATTCTTTCGCAAGAACAACAAAGATTTAAAAATTTCAATTTTCCAAGAATAAGTATACCATCCTTTTTTCTTATCTTTCTTTCTTGTAGAAGATACCAAACCATGATCTGAAATTTTATAAAGGATATTTCTTATTTGATTAATTGTAAGTTCCATCTTTTTTGCAATCAAAAATTCATTGACATATTTTTCACTAATAAGCAAATCCACAATGCCTTCTGCTTGTTTTCCGACGACAATAGTAATAACTTCCTTCAGAAATTTTTTTAACATTAAAATATGAGAATTAATTCACATAAATACTTTTCGGTTTTGGTATGCAAAAATATTAGAGAAAATTATAGAGAATATAAATTGCAATTTTACAAACGTTGAAAAAGCCCTGATACTAATTAGATTTGTTATATTATAAAAGAATTTTCACAAAAGTTTTTAAACTATTATTCTGTTTTATATAATGTATAATATATATTGAAAAGTATATATCTAACTAATATAAAATGGGGTGGTTTAATAAAAAAAAGGAGAAAGAAGTTCCTTCGTTGCTTGAGCTTCCAAAACTTCCAGAGTTGCCAAAAATAGAGGAGAACTATTTAGATGATTCTAAAATACATCAATTACCTACCTTTCCCACAAATCCCTTAGGGGAAAAATTTTCTCAGAACACAATTAAAGAAGCAATCGCTGGGAAAAAAGAAGGTGAAGAGGTTTTTGAAGCAGATGATTTTGAAAATGAAGACATCCAAATGATGCAAAGACCTCTTAAAAAAAATCTGATTCCAGAATTTTCTAATCTTGAAAAAATTAAAGGAATTCCCTTTGAAAAAAGGCGTGAGGAAATTTCAGAGAATATTGTATCTTCAACAAAAAAAATTGAACCTGTTTTCATAAGAATAGATAAATTTGAAGAAAGCTTAAAAATCTTTGACAAAACTAAAGAAAAAATTTCAGAAATAGAAAGTATGCTTAGAAATATTAAACATATAAAAGAAAACGAAGAAAAAGAATTAAAATCATGGGAAGAAGAAATAGATACAATAAAACAACAAATTGAAAAAGTAGACAAAAACATTTTTTCTAAAATAGAATGACAAATGAAAAATTAATTTATGTTAAATTAAAATACGAGGACTCAATTCAATCTAAAAAAGATATTCTTTCATTGGAAATGGATTTATTAAAAACCATCCAAACAATAAAAACATATAATAAATTTCGAACAGAAGAACTACAATTAAAAATTAAGTTACATCGAAAAATAAAAACATTGATTACAGAAATAAGGCGTTTTCAAAAAAATCTTCCAGAATTAAAAATACCTAAAATATTACAAGAACATGAAATTGAAGAAAAAATTCCCAAAGAAAAACCTCGTGATGATAACATAGAACAACAGCTCAAGAAAATTCAAGAAAAACTTGATTCTTTAGGAACAAATAATTTTTAAAACTCTTTTTCTTATTTAAATTAATGATAACACGTAAACAATTAATAAAAAAGTATTTAGATTTTTTCAAATCAAAAGGACACAAAGAAATTCCTAACTCAAGCCTAATTCCAGAAAATGACCCAACAACATTATTTATTTCCGCGGGAATGCATCCTCTAGTTCCTTATTTATTAGGACAAAAACATCCATTAGGAAAAAGATTAATGAATGTCCAAAAATGTATCAGAACAGGAGATATAGAAGAAGTTGGAAACACAACTCATCACACCTTTTTTGAAATGCTAGGAAATTGGAGTTTAGGAGATTATTGGAAAAAAGAGGCAATAAAAATGACCTTTGAATTCCATACAAAAATTTTAAAAATTCCTCTTGAAAGATATGCTGTTACTTGTTTTGCGGGAAATAAAAATGCTCCAAAAGATAATGAATCAGCAAAAATTTGGAAATCAATTGGAATCTCTAAAAAAAGAATTGCTTATCTTCCTGATAATTGGTGGGAAATAACTGGACCAGGACCATGTGGACCAGATACAGAAATGTTTTATTGGGCACCAAATAATATTCCCGCCCCAAAAATTTATAATCCTAATAATGAAAATTGGGTAGAAATTGGAAATAATGTTCTAATGCAATATAACAAAGACGAAAAAGGAAATTATAATTTAGCAAAACAAAAAAACATTGACTTTGGGGGAGGCACTGAAAGAACCCTTGCTGCCTTGAATAATTTTGATGACAACTATTTAACAGAACTTTGGCAACCAATTATTAAAAAAATCGAAAAAATCTCTGGAAAAAAATACAAAGGAAATGAAAAAGCGATGAGAATAATCGCGGACCACATTAAAGCATCTGTTTTTATAATTGCCGACGGAATTGTTCCTGGAAACACAGAACAAGGATATGTTTTAAGAAGATTAATAAGAAGAGCAATTAGATATGGAAAAGGATTAGGCATAGAAAATTTTACATCAAAAGTTGCAGAACCAATTTTCAAAATCTATGACGACTATTTAGAACTTAAAGAAAACAAAAAACATATTTTACAAGAATTAAAACAAGAAGAAGAAAAATTTATTTTAACTTTAGAAAAAGGCTTAAAAGAAATTAAAAAAATGTCTTGGGAAAGAAGTATTCATAAGAAAATTTCAGGAAAAGAAGCTTTTTTACTTTACCAATCATATGGATTTCCAATTGAAATGATTAGAGATGTTGCTATTGAGACCGGAACTGACGTTGATGAAAAAGCCTTTCAAAAAGAATTTGAAAAACACCAAACCCTTTCACGAACTGCTTCAGCAGGAAGATTCAAATCAGGTTTAGCAGATGATTCAGAAGCAACTACTAAACTTCACACTGCAACGCATTTACTTTTAGCCGCATTAAAAACCGTTCTCAAAGAGGAGAATTTAATACAAAGAGGTTCGAACATAACTTCTGAAAGACTGAGATTTGATTTTTCTTTTCCAAGAAAACTTACAAAAGAAGAAATAAAAAAAGTTGAAGATTTAGTTAATGCACAAATACAAAAAGGCTGTGAAGTTATTCGAGAAGAAATGGCTCCAGAGCAAGCAAAGAAAAAAGGAGCAACAGGGGTGTTCAATGCTAAATATGGAGAAATTATTTCTGTCTACACCATCAAAGATTGCTCCAAAGAAATTTGCTCTGGTCCACATGTCAAAAACACCTGCGAACTCGGACACTTTAAAATTAAAAAAGAAGAAAGTAGTTCTTCTGGTGTTAGAAGAATAAAGGCTGTGCTAGAATAAAATCCTATCTCAAATTATACTCTTCAACTAAACCATATTTTTCTTTAAGTTTATTAAATTTAGCCGACGGGAAAAGAACAATACCTCCATTTCTTATACCCCCCATACTATTTGCATCTCTATATTCATATAAATTTTCTCCTAACGAAACCCCCTTAGAAATCAAAGAAATTTTTGGGTTAGAAAATAATTTTATTCCTCCAACATATTCTATAGAATCATCAGTAATTATCGAAGGACCAGTTGTTTCAATGAAGCAATATCCTGTATCACTTAAACTATTCTTTACTGGACATTTTATCCCAAGAGATTCATGATTTTCAGAAGCATGATAAAAGAAAACAACCTCATATCCAATCTCCCTCAATAAAAAAGCCAACAACTCAGATTTTTCCCCGCAAATTCCTGCTCCATCATAAAGAACTTCATAAGGATACCGTGAATAATTAAATAAAGTGTTCCTAATAATAAAGGTTTTTTCAGATTCCGCGTAAGGAATATTTTGAACCAAACTTACCGCAATCCTCATCTGGTCCTCTTTAACCAAAGTAAGATTTTGTATTTTCATAACCAAAGGCAACAACAATTCTCTTTGTTCTTTTTCATCAATATTCTTAAGTTTAAAATCAGATCTAAATGCTTTTTCACCAAGATTATAATTAATACCCTTAGGAAGATTAAAAAGATAATCAACTAATCCCTCATAAACAGTATAACTTATCTCTTTTTCTTCTCCTCTCAAAATATATTTTAAAGTTATCTCTTTTGAAGAATTCTGATAATTAGAAACGCACACATCTCCTTCTTTTTTTAAACCATTTGAACAACCACAAATAGATGCTTTTTCTAAAAGAATTCCATTTGAACAAAAATAAGGATTTGTTAAAGAACATGATTCATAAAAAGTCCTATCTCCACAAACAAGAATTTTTTCAGAATTATTTCCTTTATCGCTAAAAAAACAAATCCCTACTGCGATTAAAAACAAGATAAAAATAAAAGAAACTAAAATAAAAATATCTCTTTTAGTAATAATAAACTTATTTTTTATCAAAATTTAATTTTTCTATAAATTTTCTTTACTCTTTTTCATAAAATAAAAGAGAAATAGAATTATAAAAAGTTATCTAAAAAATTAAACATTAACCTACGTCCCTACAGATTCTAAATAAATTCCAGGCCTTCCTGGTTTTACTTTTTTAGATTTATTTTCAGGGTCATATTTTTTCTTGTCATTAACTGCAAACAAATTAATTCCTTCAACATCTTTGTAAGGTTCCAACTCATTCGGCAAAACATAAACATAAACTTTCGCATCTTTCTTTCCAATTAATTTCTTAATATGTTCTATATCTGATTTTAATTTATCAACAGCCTCTTCCTGCTTCTCAAACTTCTCATCGATCTTTTTCTCGTCAGCAACAGGCCATTTCTCTAAACTAATAAATTTTTTATTCCCTAATTTTTCCCAAAGCTCCTCAGTAATATGTGGGCAAAAAGGGTGCAACAATTTCAAACTCTTCTCCAAAACATCTTTACTTTCTTTTTCTCCCAAAGAATTAAACAAATCCCTAATTTTAATCACAGCCAAATTATATTTAAAATTCTCAATCTGATTTGTAATTTCTTTAATTGCTTTATTTAACTTACTCTCAATCTTAGAATCAGATTTTCCAACTTTAACATTCTCAAAATAATTCATTACTTTATTAATAAATTTTAAACTTCCTTGAACACCTTTGTCGCTCCAATCTCTTGGTTTATCTGGGGCAGCAAGCGACATTAAGAAAAATCTCGCAGTATCAATCCCATATTTTTCAGAAACAACTTCTGGTAAAATAACATTCCCTTTTGACTTTGACATTTTCTCCCCATCCTCTCCATGCAACATTCCTTGATTAAACAACTTTGTAAAAGGCTCGCCATAATTAACATAACCCAAATCTCGAAGAGCCTTTGTCCAAAATCTCGCATAAAGTAAATGCATTGTCGCGTGTTCAATTCCCCCAATATACTGATCAACAGGCAACCAATCTTCCTCAATCTTTTTGTCAAAAGGTTCTTTAGAATTTTTATTATCAGGATATCTCATAAAATACCAAGACGAATCAACAAACGTGTCCATTGTGTCTGTTTCTCTTCTCGCTTTCCCTTTACATTTTGGACAGTTCACATTCACAAACTTTTCATTTGTCGCAAGAGGGTTACCTTTTCCAAACTTAACTTTTTCAGGTAGTTTAATCGGCAAATCTTTTTCATCAACAGGAACAATCCCACACTTATCACAATAAACAATTGGAATCGGCGTGCCCCAATATCTCTGACGAGAAATCAACCAATCACGCATTTTAAACTGAATTTTTTTCCGCCCTAATTTTTTCTTTTGTAAAAATTTTGTGATTTCTTCCTTTGCTTTTTCATTTTCCAAACCATTAAATTTTTCTGAGTTAACCAATTCCCCTGTACCAACATAAAATTGTTTTTTTACATCTCCTCCTTTGACAACTTCTATAATTTCTAACTCATATTTTTTAGCAAAATCATAATCTCTTTGGTCGTGCGCAGGAACAGCCATCACCATTCCAGAACCATAATCAGCGACGACAAAATTCCCTGCATAAACTGGCACCTTTTCTTTTGTCATAGGATTAATCGCATAACTTCCTGTAAAAACTCCTTCCTTTTCCAAATCACTAATATCCTTCTCAGAAACACTTTTTATTTTCTTTAAAAATTTATCCACTTCTTTTTTCTTTTCATTAGTAACTAACTCCATTAACTTTTCATGTTGTGCAGAAATTACCATAAAAGTCACACCATAAATTGTGTCTGGTCGCGTCGTGAAGACAGGAAATTTTTTCTTTGAAATAATCTCTTCAAGAATTTCCGGAAAATCTTTTCCAACCAATGTTTGTGAAGTAAAATGTCCGTAACCTTTCCCAAATTGAACAAACTTCCCATCAAATTCTTTTGCATATTCTTTTGCACCTTCAATATGATAATCGTGATCATCTTCAGAAGTATAAATAACAATTTTTTCTCTTACCAAATTCTTAATATTATAAGCTTTATCTCCATAAAACTTTTCCAATCTATCTGATTTTCCAACCTTTCCTGGAGATACTAAAATTAACTTTTTAATCTTAGTTTTTGTTTCCCCCAACCAACGAACTAAAAATCCTCCTCCTGCAGAGGTTCCAACCAAAACAGAATTTTCATCAATCTTTATTTTTTCAAATTCTTTTTTCCATTCAGAATATTTTGGATCCCAAGGCGTAGGCATTTGAGGACCAGTACAATTAATTTTTTTCTTTTCTAATTCCTTTTTAGTCCAACCAATCCAAGCTTTTTCACTATCAGGAATATAATCTTTCTCTTTTGTCCCATCTTGATTAGGAGAACCATGAACAATAATAACATTTGAAATATTTTTTTTAGTAGATTCAATCTCAAAATCAATCTCAGTTCCATAACTCTTACCAATCCAATTTTTCTGCATTGTTTTAATTTTCTGGGGCCACTGCAAATCATCAATACAATCCAAAAGTTCGTCAGCATAATTTGTAATCTTCAAAAACCATTGCTCCAAATGTTTAATCTCAACCTCTGTCTCCTCGTGCCTCCAGCAACAACCATTAACAACCTGCTCATTAGCCAAAACAGTATTACATTTAGGACACCAATTAACAGCGGATTTCTTTCTATAAGCCAACCCTTTCTCTAAAAATTTCAAGAAAAATAACTGGTTCCATTTATAATATTCTGGCTCCATTGAATTTACCAACTTGCTCCAATCATAACTTAACCCTAAATCCTTCATCTGTTTAATATAATTCTTAATCGCCTGTGCAGTATATGGTTTTGGGTGTTTGCCTACTTTTATTGCTGCATTTTCAGCTGGCAATCCAAGAGAATCAAAACCCATTGGATACAAAACATTAAACCCATTCATTCTCTTAAAACGCGCAAGAATATCTCCAATGGTATAATTTAATGCATGACCCAAATGCAACCCCAAAGCAGACGGGTAAGGAAACATTTCCATCAAATAAAACTTTGGCCTCTTTGGGACAAACTTCTTAGAAATATCCACCTCAAAAATTTTCTCCTGTTCCCACTTCTTCTGCCATTTCTTTTCAAGTTTTTTAAAATCATAATTCATAAAATAAACACCTATTCAATACTTTTAAATATTCTCCCTAATTAAATTATTTATGAATAAAATCCAAGCACACGTCACAAAAGAAATAATCTCTAGCAATGCTTCTGAAGCCCATGCACTTCATAAAAAAAGTTGCTTTGGTAAAATAGTCAGGGGAAAAATCCAATATTCTCTTCCAGAAACTTTGTTCCTTATGGAAAAAAAGAAAATAGAAATATTTTCAGGAAACAAAAAAATATCAGAAAAAGAATTAATGAATAAATTCAAAAGAATTGATAAAAAAATTCAGATAAAATATCCTGTTTTCAAAGACCTAAGAGAAAAAGGATACATCGTAAAAACTGCCTTAAAGTTTGGAGCAGATTTTAGAATTTATGATAAAGGACAAAAACCTGGAGAAAAACACGCAAAATGGATTGTCTTGCAGACC
>FUWD013189271.1_pt1 | contig 16764 bp, 17 predicted proteins | sample 1063281 | NCBI WGS metagenome assembly FUWD01 (sample SAMEA79048168, study PRJEB19326) | metagenome | biome: marine | reverse complement strand
ATATCACTTCAGCACGTTTTCTGGACATGATCCAGGAAACCGTGAAGTTCATCGGCAGCGAATGTCCTGGTGTGAAAAAACTTGGGATCCTTTCCACCCTTGGAACTTGGAAGGCTGGATTTTATCCAGAATTACTGGAAGTGGAAGGATACCACACACTCGTCCTGGACGAACAGCAGCAAAGGCAGATCCATGAAGAATCTCTTTTTCACCCAGAACATGGGATCAAGGTCCAAGCCCATCCAGTTTCAGAAACAGCCCGTAATATTCTCTTGGAAGGAGTAGAGACACTCCAGAAAATGTCTGCTGAAGCAATAATTTTAGGATGTACTGAAATTCCCCTCGGCATTCAAGAACGGAAAATTGGCGATACCTTCATCATTGATCCCGGATTGATCCTTGCCAGGGCTTTGATCCGTGAAGCATCCCCTGAAAAACTTCTACCCTGGAACTGGTAAGATTAAGAGGAATTGTCATCTTTAATCCTCTAAATTCCTCAATTGAGATCATCAAAGTGTTCGGCCCTTGTTGATAAAACTCATCCTTATTTCTTCAACGCTGATGGTGCTTTGCAGTTGTTCGCAAAACAGATATCTGTCGGCACAATCAATGAAACCTCATCACCTTAAAGACGGAACATTCACCAACAACTACATTGAATCCATCGATAAACCTTTTTCTGACCTTTTAAAGTGGAGATGGAATAGAAAACCCCCTGATTCTTTGGCTTTCCCGCTAGCGAAAAATGACCCTGAATTTCTTAGAAACAACAGGACTGAACCGACTCTGACCTGGATAGGGCATGCTACACTGCTTCTTCAATATGATGGTTTCAATATATTGACAGACCCGCATTTGACCCAAAGAGCCTCACCAGTCAGTTTTGCAGGACCGGAGCGTTATACCCCACCAGGTTTATCGATTGAAGAATTGCCTCTGATCGACCTCATCATCATTTCCCACAATCACTATGATTCCCTTGACAAACTAACTTTGAAAAAAATTCATGAAAAACAGAAGGTCAACCCTCCAAGGATATTTGTTCCCTTCCGCCAGAAGCAATGGTTCGAAGATCTAGAGATCACAAATGTGGTGGAAATGGATTGGGGGGAAGAACAGGAATACGGTGGTTGGAGAATCCATGCAGTCCCTGTCCAGCACTGGAGCGGAAGGGGTCTTTGGGACCGCAACGAAATTCTCTGGGCGGGATGGGTTCTGGAACACCCGAAGTTTCGTTTTTTCTTCGCAGGAGATACGGGTTATTCAAAAGATTTTTCAAATCTTGGCAAACAGTTTGGAAGCTTCGATCTTGCAGCAATTCCTATCGGAGCCTATGAACCTCGTTGGTTCATGAAGCAAGCCCATGTGAATCCGGAAGAATCGGTCTTAATCCACCAGGATATTGGCGCACGCTACTCCGTCGCTATTCACTGGGGAACCTTCGCACTGACTGATGAACCCTTGGATGAGCCTCCCAAAATGCTTCGTAAAGCCCTAATTGAAAAAGAGATTCCCAGCCATCATTTTTTTGTGATGCAGCATGGAGAAACCCGTTCTCTGAATTTTCTCTATCCCTGAATCTTTCTTAGGAGACAGAATTTTTTACATCATTTCATTCTATTTTTCGGTTTTTTTAGAATCCTAAGTACCAAACACCTTTCTTTTTAAGGGACCATCCCCTAGTCTCAGTTCCGTATCACGGAAAGCACCATGAAATTTGTAATTGATCCAACAATATTTAGTTTTTTCCCTGGAATGCATCTTGTGGTTGCACTTCCGGAACCTTTAAGAAATGTTGATCCTGAGGGAAAAGTTTCACAATATTGGAAGCATGCTTGGGAAACTGCAGGGACACTCGACCTCCCAAACGCCCAATCCCATCCCCATGTGAAACAGTTCCGTGAACAGTTCCAGGGAATCGGAGTTTCCCACAAGAAATTCCCAACTTCTATAGAAGCCCTGTTGCGACGTGCGCTCAAGGGAGGAGAATGTTTTACCATCAATCCCCTGGTCGATTTTTACAACGCCATTTCACTGAATCATGTGGTAGCTGCAGGTGCATTCGATTTGGACCCACTTGAAAGGGACATCGAACTTCGTCTGACTCGTAAAGGAGATCATTTCGCTGCATTGGACCAGGAAAAATCCATGGAACTTGAACCAGGAGAAGTGGCTTATGTTTCTGATAACACAGTACTCACCCGCCATTTCATGTGGCGCCAGGCCAAAACCGGACTGGTGCAGCAACAAAGCTCAAAGATCTTCCTGATTTCTGAAGTTCCAGGGATTGCTGGAAAGGAAAAGGCCATAAGAGTAGAATATGACTTGAAAGAAGGTCTTCAGAACTTGTTTGGCGTCTGCTCACAAACATTTCTACTCGATTCCTCACAAATCGTTGTCGAGTTCTGAAGAGCACTTAAACTGTGGTTTCAGGAACCAACGAAAACTTTGCTGTTAACTCCCCAATCTGGCAGGGACCAGTCTACGCAATCCTAGCATATGGGACCTGGGGGTTGCTTCCCATTTACTGGAAACTCTTCCTCGGTATTCCTCCCCTGGAGGTGCTTGTTCATCGAATCCTCTGGTCTGTGATCTTTTTAATGTTCGTTGTCTTAATTCAGAAAAAATTCATTCTGTTGGTTGAGCTCTGTAGAAGTCCGAAACAACTTTTCATCATCCTAACCACCTCAATGCTTCTGGGTGCGAACTGGATGATTTATATCTGGGCGGTCAATGAAGGATTCGTCATAGAAACCAGCCTTGGTTACTTCATCAACCCCTTGGTAAATGTGATGCTCGGGATGATTATTTTCAAAGAACGCTTCAAACTCTGGCAAACCCTCGCACTGATTCTGGCACTTTGCGGAGTCCTGAACTACCTCTTTGGTTTTGGTGAACTGCCCTGGATCGCACTCGGACTTGCCAGTTCTTTTTCCATTTATGGCATGCTGCGTAAAATCTCAGAAGCGGGACCTCTGATTGGACTGACCATGGAAACGTTAATCCTGGTTCCAGTTGCATTACTTCTGCTGAGCTGGTGGACCCTGGATGGATCCAGTCATTTTGGAACCATGAGTGAGCTGGATCTCTATTTCCTGGGTTGTGGATTGATTACTTCCTTTCCGCTGCTCTGGTTTGCTGCCGCTGCCAAAAGGCTGCGCTTCTCCACCCTTGGATTGTTTCAGTATCTGGCTCCTACCTCACAGTTCCTACTCGGAGTATTCCTTTATAAGGAACCCTTCACCATCACCCATGCCATCACCTTTGCCCTGATCTGGATGGCTCTGGTTCTATATTCTGGTAATAGCATTTCTAATAAATTAAGGAAGTGATCCGGAAGCTTCTTTTTGACGTTACAATGAGTTACGAAACAGGCTTTGATATGCTGAATTCACAAAGTTAAAATGATATAAAAATAATTTCTAAAAACACACATGCTGCTTGATATCGATAATCTATTCAAATCTTTCCCTGGTGTGGGTAACACCCCCCCTGTCGAGGTTCTCAAGGGGCTAGAACTGAAGGTGGAGGAAGGCGAAACCACTGCGATCATTGGACAATCCGGCAGCGGAAAGTCTACTCTTTTGTCATTATTGGCAGGATTGGATCTTCCCACATCCGGGACACTTAAATTAAAAGAAAGGCATCTGAATTCCATGTCCGAGGAAGAACTTACCCAGTTCCGGGCAGAAACATTGGCATCGTCTTCAGCAGTTCCACCTGATGAATCATCTTAACGCTTTGGAAAACGTCAGTTTGCCCCTGGAAATGAACCAGCAGCAAGATGCTTCCGAACTGGCGGAAAAAGCACTGGAGCAGGTGGGTCTGAGCCCACGTAAAGATCATTTCCCGCATCAGCTCAGCGGCGGGGAATGCCAGCGTGTGGCCATAGCGAGAGCCATCGTCATCCGACCCGCTCTTTTACTGGCAGACGAACCTTCCGGGAATCTTGATCATGACACTGGAGAACAGGTGGCCGATCTGTTATTCGACCTGGTGGGACGTACCGGAATGACCATGATATTGGTTACCCATAACAGTGAACTCGCCCAACGTTGTTCCAAACAGCTGACCCTTAGTCAGGGGCGTCTTCAGTGAGTGAAATCACCTTGTCCATTCCCGCTATTAAAACATCAGCTCAAAAACGTTCCAAAAGATTTTGGCTGTGGTTCCGACTGGCTTTCAAGGAACTGGTCAATCACCGGCGTTTCAGCATCTTCTTCATTCTGAACCTTTCACTTGGTCTGGCTGGTTTCATCGCCTTGGATTCGTTTCAGGTTTCACTGGACAGGCATTTGACACGCAACTCCAAATCGATCCTTGGTGCTGATCTTTCCCTTTCCGCAAGGCAGCCGATTTCTCCGCAGCAACTCGAGCAGTTGGAGCAGATGCTTCCTTCTCCTTGGGAAGCTTCAAAGAAAATCCATTTTGTGACGATGGCTGCAAATGATTCCAATTCACGACTGATTCAGATGGTTGCCATCGAAAAGGGTTTCCCTTTTTACGGAAGTCTTGTTCTGGACAACCTGGGGAACACAAATCCTAAAATGGTGGAAGAGGAACTGGTCAAGAAAGGAAAACTATGGGCCTACCCAGAACTGCTGATCACCCTAGGACTTAAGATTGGAGACACCCTCAAGCTCGGGAATGTGAATTTCGTTGTCGGGGATACTGTTTTGGAAGACCCGAGTAGCGCCTTCAATACCTTCGGCGTTGCTCCGAGAGTTTATGTTGGCATAGCTCAGGCTAATCAGACAGGTTTGCTGACTAAAAAAAGTCGGGTCAATTTCGAAAAGCTATACAGACTTCCTGAACAACAGGACATTCAAGAACTTGAAAATAAGCTGGAACGTAAGAGCCGAATGTTGTCCAGCAATACCGAAAGGATCCGCATCAGGACCCATCAAGACGCTAGTGAAAATCTGGGGAGGGTATTAGGATATCTCAACGATTATCTGGGGTTAATTGCCCTGATTGCGCTCTTTCTGGCAAGCATTGGTGCAGCCTACCTCTTCCGTAGTTTTCTGCAGACCCGGTTTCGGGAAATGGCGGTGTTGATGAGCCTCGGAGCCCACCGCAGGGAGACTTTCCAGGTTGTTCTCTGGCAGCTGGTTTTGATGGGAACCCTTGCGTCTTTGCTGGCGATGCTCTTTTCCCTGCTGTTGCTTCCAGCACTGCCTTGGTTGTTGGAAGAATTTCTTCCTCGCGGGTTTGAAACCACGGTTCGGATCCGCAGCCTCTGGCTAGCATTGATGATCGGATCGATCGGTAGCATTGTATTCTGTCTTCCTGTCCTTCAAAGCATCCGCAATATCCAGCCGCTTTCACTGTTCAGCGCCCATGTGGAAGCCGGAAAAAGCTCGGGGAGCTGGAAAAAGTGGAACGTCCTGAGTTATCTGCCCCTGTTGTTGACCTACTGGCTGCTCGCAGTCTGGCAGTCACAGTCTTTGCTGGTGGGATCTCTTTTTATCGCGTTGCTGTTGGTTTGTATTCTGTTGCTGGGCATGTTCGGGATGGGGATGTTGAAACTCACCGGAATGTTTGGAAATACCAAAGCTCCCTTCGTCAGGCTTGCACTGAAAAACCTTTCGCGCAACCGTCTCAGCGCGATTTCCTGCTTTATGGCGATTGCGATGGGTACCCTGCTGGTCAACCTGATTCCACAAATTCAGCAGGGGCTCCTGGAAGAAATCTCCAAACCCCAGGATTTCAAGCTTCCGAGTTTGTTCCTCTTCGACATCCAGCCTGAACAAACGGAACCCCTCAAGTCGCTTCTGGCCGATCAGAAAACTTCGTTAGACCTACTTTCTCCCTTGATTCGTGCTCGTCTGGAATCGGTCAATGGACAACCCTTTCAGCGTGAAATGGATGATTCAAATCGGCAGATGCTGACTCGGGAAGAGGAAAGGGAAAGACGTTACCGGGCAAGGGGACTGAACATTTCATACCGCCCAGCATTGTTCAACTCTGAAAAAATCATTGCAGGTCCTCCACTGAACAAGAACTATGACTTCAATGCTGGACTGCCCGCAGAACTCTCGATTGAAGAAAGGTATGCATCTCGGCTAGGTTTGGAGATTGGAGACTTACTACAGTTCGATGTTCAAGGTATTCCAATCGAAGGAAAAATCGTCAACCTGCGTCAGGTCAAATGGAACAGTTTTCAGCCGAATTTCTTCATTCTCTTCCAGGCTGGAGTGCTTGAGGATGCTCCTGCAAGTTTCCTGGGCTCCATTTCTGGATTGGATGCCGGCTCACGAATTAGAGTCCAAACCCGGGTCATCGAAGAATTCCCAAATGTTTCAGTGATTGATGTGACACGTCTGGTAGGCAGGGTGATTGAAATTACCGATCAAATGAGCCTAGCCATCAGGATGATGGCCTACCTTTCTATCCTAGTCGGCATGGTGGTGGTTTTCTCTATCGCACGCTACGAAGTCCAACGGCGTTTTCGGGAAATCAACCTCCTCAAGGTGCTCGGTGCTGATTTTTCCAACATCCGTGGAATGATCCTTCTTGAATTTGGACTATTGAGCAGCATGGCGGCCTTTTTCGGGGTACTCCTCAGCATGGTGATGTCCTACACTCTCTCCTGGCAGATTTTCGAAAGCCTCTGGCATCCTGCCTGGCAAAACAGCCTGCTTGGGATTGTCGGAGTGACATTTCTAGGAATGGCTGTAGCACTACTTGCCACTTCCGGAGTATTGAGGCAAAAACCTCTGATGCTTCTTCAAACGACTTGATCGATCGGTGAGATTGTCCAAGTGAACATTCTCTGGTTCGTATTGGATCGACAGGTATTCCCATAGAACTTTCTGGAATGTTCGAGACGATTCATCAGCAGGAATTGTCCGTGTAACAGGGGCGGGCTATGATCCTTTTTCGGAATCCTTTTCGAGTCACTGATACAGGGAAAAACGTCCCTGAGTAATCTGTTTGATTTTAGAACTAGATTGTTTATGGAAGAAAGTTCATGCAAACTTTACTCATATAAATTGGAATTTTTGAATCTTCCAATGAAATTCTGATATTGACCTAACGCATAAATGGTTTATTTCATTCTGCTCGTATTGTCAGTCATTACCCCTTTGATTTCACTGCATTTCAGTGAGCAGATGGCCTACCACCTTCACTATAAAAAATTAGCCCGATCCAATAAATGGTTCTGGCAGAGAGACTTGAGTGATGAAGAACTGGATCAAATCGCCCATGAAAAAGCCAAGAAATTCTCAAAGATCGCTGCTTGGATTATCAGCATCTTGAGCATTTCAGGATTCATCTACATCAGCTACATGAGCTTTACAGAGCAACTTTAATTCATCAGTTCCAGCGGGTGTCAGAGACAATTCTGCCATATTCCAGCATGCACAATCTCGGTTTCAAAGGTTTTGCCCATTCAGGTTGATGGGTGCTCACCACCAAGGTTTTTCCTGCATCAAGTTGCATCTGGATGAGTTTCCTTATCTTTTCACTACTTTCCTGGTCAACCTGTGCGGTCGGTTCATCCAACAGCAGGAGTTCTGAATCCAAAGCCAGCAGGCAGGCATAGGCAATTCTTTTTTTCTCTCCTCCAGACAGTTGGCGGGTGTGACGGTTCACGAGTCCAAGACAACCCACGGCTTCTAGGGCTTGACGGGCTTTTTCCTCAATTCCTTGATTAAGTCCATGAGAAATCGGTCCATAACAGACCTGTTTCAGTACACTTCCTGAAAATAAATATGGTTCCTGGTGGAGCATGCTGACCTTTCGTCGATGCTCAAGCCCTTGGGAACCGTATGAAACGGTATCCCCTTTGAAACGTATCTTCCCCTGATCTGACTCCTGCAGTCCTGCCATCACCCTAAGCAGACTGGTTTTCCCGGCTCCATTTGCTCCAGTCAACACCGTCAATCCACCCTGGAAAATTTTAAGCTGTTCCACATCAAGGATGAGCCGCTGTTGGAATCCGAGTTTAATACCTTCGAGCTCGATCAAAGCATCTTTAGAGTTTCTGGACATAACGGGAGAGCAGGGCGGTGATAAAGATCAGGGTCAGCAAAACCAAACCCAGAGCGATTCCAAAACCAAATTCGCCTTTCATGCTTTCGAGAGCGATGGCTGTGGTCAGTGTCCTCGTGTAACCTTCGATGTTCCCACCAAGCATGATTGCGATGCCAACCTCTGAAGCCACTCGTCCAAAGGATGCCAGAAGTGCTGAAATCAGTCCAAATCGAACTTCCTTAAATAGGGTCCAGGCCGTGCGTTGTCTTGAAGCTCCCAGGGTCAAAGCCATTTCACGGGCCCTCGGATCAATTCCAGAAACCGCCGTCATGGTGAACATGGTGGTGATTGGAAATGCGAGGATCACCAGTCCGATGACAATTCCGGAAGGAGTAAAAAGTAGGTCAGCAAAACCAAAAGGACCACGACGGGAAAGAAATCCATAGACCAATAGCCCGATGACCACGGTTGGAAAACCCAAAAGTGTTTGGAGCAAAACCGTGAAGAATCCTTTTCCTCGAAAAGAAGAACTCGCCAGAAAATAACCAAGGGGCAGGCCTATCAGGGAAGCGATCAGGGTTGACCCGAAACTCACCTTAAGGGTGACCCAAGCTGCATTATAAACTGCAGGATTCCCCTGAAACACCATCTGCAGGCCTTCCAGGAATCCTTCAAAGAGAAAAGTCATGCTGATACTGTGAAACTGAAATTAAGAATTATTCTTTTGAGGACTTACAACACCAATGCTCATCAACAAGCACACATCTTATCAACTGCCATTGTGGGGATGAAAGAGGATTTTCCCTTTCATACGAAAACGTGCAATCAGGGACTGACCTTCAGTCGAGGTAAGGAAATTGATGTATTTCATGGCCAGCTTGTATTTAACATACGGGTGTCTTTCTGGATTTACTGCAATTGCTCCATAGGGATTGAAAAGACGAGAATCCCCCTCAGAGAGAATTATAAGTCCAATCTTGTTTCCTGTGGAAAGAGCGATGAAGGTTCCACGGTCCGTAAGGGTGTAGGCTCCTTTTTCATCTGCGGCCAGCAATGTTTTTCCCATTCCCTGCCCCAACCCACGGTACCAGTTTCCAGAAGGAGATATCGCGCTTTCTTTCCAGAGAATCATTTCTTTTTTATGGGTTCCCGAGTCATCCCCACGACTGAACCATAGCGACGATTTTTCAGAAATTTTCCTCAAGGCCAGAATCACATCGTCCATCCCGTTAATTCCTGCGGCATCTGATGCCGGACCGACAATGATGAAATCATTGTACATCACATCTTTGCGATTCACTCCATGACCCTCCTGGATGAATGTTTCTTCGGCCTCACGTGCATGAACTAGCATCACGTCTACATCACCATTCTGGCCAAGCTTCAGGGCTTTTCCTGTCCCAACAGCGATCGCGTCAACACGAACTCCAGATTTTTCTTCAAAAACAGGGTTCAGGTAATTGAGAAGGCCCGAGTTGGCGGTGCTTGTGGTAGTGGCAAGCTTCAACCGTTCATAGGCTGCGACGGATGAAACAAGGAAGCCATACAGCAGGATGCTCAAAATTAAAGAATAGCTTTTCATCGTCAATTCCTATGGAAGGATTTTAGAATTCGGCCTGAACTGTCCCTGAGAAGGTGGTGTCATAACCGCCAAGCTGTTGAGCCCTGCTATGGAAATTTTGTGAACGCAATGCCTCTACCAGCAATTTAATCACAGGGGAGTTCTGAGGATGTTTTGGAAGCAACAGATCAAAACGCTCTTTTTCTAATTCGATGAAATCCAGTCCAAGCATATCTGCCGTACTTTTACAGGCAATACCTGCATCGGCTTCCATCCGGAAGATTTTTTGCGCCACTTCGATATGGGTGCCAACTTCGTCTTCGTAACCGCATAGGGTTTCAGGATCGATACCTACCGAGTTCAGGAATTGGTCAAAAAGCAGTCTTGTCCCTGACCCGGGTTGGCGGTTGACCACCCGAATCCCGGAACGGGAAAGATCACCTATGTGCTTCAGCATCAAAGGGTTTCCCCTGGCGACCAGAATCCCCTGACTTCGCTGGGCCACCGACACCACGGTTCCCCGCAGGCCCGGAGCCAGCCTAGGCAGAAAAGGAAGGTTGTATTCCCCGTTCTCTACCAGATGTGAACAAGCAAGATCCGCTTGGCCCGCCGCCAAAGCCCGGATGCCTCCAGCGCTTCCCAGTTCTGCGAAGGCGTATAAACCGTTTTCCGGACGGTCATTCAATTTCTGCAATAAACCGTGAAGCAGTGGATCATCACTGCCGGCAATCACCGTTGCTCCAAAAGTTTGTTTTGTCCGTTCTCCAGGAGATTCTTCTTTTTGCAGCGAACCTCGGGCCTGCTCTTCGAGCCAAATTTCCAGGGTTTCTTTAGGAAAAAGCCATTTTCCTGTCAGACGTACCGCTGGGATCTTGCCCGTACGAGCCAGGGTATAGACCTTCTTTTCGTTCAACTGAAGGTATTCTGCAACTTCCCGAGTGTTTAGGAGCATCTTTCATTTAAGCTAAAAAATAACATAATCTTACAATAAATAACTAATTACAACAAAATTAGAATAGCTATACTTGAGGGTTCTCAAAGTGGAGATTTGGAAGTTGAGTACACGCCTTTCATTTCTGGCATCACGAATGGGCTGAAACGGATTAAAATCGATCCATAGGTAAACATTCATAGACATGAAGAAAAAATCGGTTCCGTGCTTCTACGAATAGGGAATTTGATATTGAAAAAGTAAGATGTGGCGTTCTCTGGATCATTCAAAGGCTAGGATCCATAAAATGAAAAAATTTTCAAAATTCCATCAAAATTGATTTATGGAAAACACTAGGGGCAGTAAGAATGGAATTGACTGGAAGCGCTATCTGAAATCCGGTGACCGGATCTTCATCGGTTCCAATGCGGCAGTACCGAATGCACTGGTAGATCAGTTGATTGATGAGCAGGCAACAGCACTGAACGACATTGAAGTCGTCCACATCCTCACTTTGGGAGAAAACCGATGGGCGCAAAAGAAGTTTCAGGAAACTTTTACACTCAATGCGCTGTTTCTAGGATCAGGAACAAGAGAAGCCGTTCATGAAGGATATGCTGATTACACGCCTTGTTTCTTATCCGAAATCCCCTCCCTTTTCCGAGACAAGACTCTGCCAATCGATGTCGCATTGATCACGGTCAGCCCTCCGGACCCTCATGGTTATTGTTCCTTGGGGGTTTCAGTAGATGTAGTTCACGCTGCAGCCTCAAGTGCTCGTTTTGTAATTGCTCAGATCAATGACCATATGCCTTTTACCATGGGCGACAGTTTCATCCATATTAACGAAATCGATGCCTACTACGAGGCCAGTCAATCCCTGCCAGAACTCCCTCCGGCTAAACTTGATCCCGTGACAAAAAAAATCGGTGAATATGTTGCACTCCTCATCGAAGACGGAGCCACCCTGCAGATGGGGATCGGCAAGATCCCGGACGCGGTGCTAAACAGTCTGCACCACCATCGTGATCTGGGTATCCACACTGAAATGTTCAGTGACGGCGTGATCGAACTGATGCAGAAGGGAATCATCAACAATTCCCGCAAAAGCATTCACCGACACAAGGCAGTCACTTCTTTTTGTATCGGCACCAAAACTCTTTATGATTTCGTTCACAAGCATCCCCATGTAGATTTTCACCCGAGTGAATATGTGAACAATCCATCGGTCATTGCCCAGAATGAGAAGATGGTTTCGATCAACAGCGCTATCGAGGTGGACCTCACAGGACAAGTGGTGGCAGACTCGGTAGGTTACCGTTTCTTCAGTGGAATAGGTGGTCAGGTCGATTTCATTCGGGGGGCTTCCATGAGCCGTGGCGGTTGCCCGATCATTGCCCTTCCCTCTACGGCAAAAAAAGGGAGTGTTTCCAGGATTGTTCCCTTTATCACCGAAGGTTCTGGAGTTGTTACCTCAAGAGGGGATGTTCATTACGTCGTCACCGAATATGGAATCGCCACACTTCGTGGTCAAAGTATCCGTGAAAGGGCTTTGGAACTGATCCAGATCGCCCATCCAGACTTCCGTGAACAACTACTATCCCGAGTGCGTGAGCAGTACTGGGTTCCACAGTACACGAAAAAGGAACCTACCCTCGTTCCAGAACTGGGTTCGGTAGAAATCAGAAAAATCCGTCTTTCCGACGGGCAGACCTACTTCATGAGGCCACTTCATTCTTCAGATGAACGACGTCTGCAGGAGTTCTTCTATTCACATAATGCTGAAACGTTAATGCTTCGATATCGCCATCAGCCCAAGCAGATGTCTCGGGAAAAAGCCCACTCCCTGGTAAATGTGGATCAAACAAGGGATTTAGCACTTTGCCTGACAGAACGTCAGGGACCAAAGCAGGAAATTCATGCGGTGGGTCGATATTTTTATCTCGAACAGGAGAACCTGGCTGAAGTTGCCTTTGTCGTCCGGGAATCAAAACGAGGAACGGGCATGGCCACGGTTCTTCTTTGTCAGATGATGCAGATCGCACAGAAACGTGGGGTAGGGAAAATGCTGGCCTATGTAAGACGCGACAATCGGGCGATGCTTCATATTTTCGAGAATTATGAATTTATTCGTCAGGCATCTGACTCTACGGATGAAGTGGTCCTCTGCAGAATGATTGAACCCGACCCCCAAGATCCTGAGCCAATCTGTGAAGATGCCTGATTCCCGTTTGGATTATCCTCTTTTTAAGGATTTTGCAGAATAAGGATCATCCTGGGGGATTTAGGACAATGTTCTCAATTCAAGGCAAAAGGTCACGGAGGCGGTAATAGGCCATGGCCAGCACAAGGGCAGGCATACGCAAAAAAGCCCCTCCGGGGAAGGAATGATGGGGAATACGTGAAAAAACATCAAATTGTTCCGCTGTTCCCGAGATAGCATCTGCCATCAGTTTTCCTGCTAGTCCTGTGAGGGCTACTCCATGTCCTGAAAATCCATGAGCAAAGAAAAGGTTTTTCCCGATTCTTCCAAAATGCGGAGCACGGTTCATGGTAATTCCAACAAAGCCTCCCCAGGCATATTCTATGGAGACATCTGAAAGCTGTGGAAAAACTTTAAGCATTCTGGCTTTCATGGATTTGGCAAGATGAAGGGGAGGGACAGTTGAATAGCTGACACGCCCCCCAAACAACATTCTATGATCGGCAGAAAGGCGATAGTAATCCAGTACGAAATTAATATCCGCTACAGCCATATTGTTTTGTATCAGGGAACGCGCTCTCTCCTCTCCCAATGGCTCTGAAGCTCCAATGTAGGTCCCAACCGGCATCAATTTATTGCTAATCCTACCTGCGAATCCACTAAGATAGGCATTCCCGGCCAGAACCAGATAACGGCAGGACACCTCTCCCGAGGAAGTGATGGCTTTGATTATTTTACCTTCATTGACTTCCAGGACTGCAGATTTTTCAAAGATCCGGACTCCCCTTTTGATGGCTGCATCAGCAAGACCCAGGGTGTAATTAAGCGGATGAAGGTGACCGCTGTTGGGATCAAAGAGACCGGCTAGGTAACGTTCCGTGTCGATTTTAGACTTGAGTTTGCTACCCGTCCATATCTCAAGGTTTTCGTATTGATAATCTGCCGAAAGTTCTGCCCGCCAGAGTTCCAGTTCTCGGTGCTGTCTGGGTTTGATCGCCGCATGCATCTGACCATCGGCCCAGTCGCATTGAATGTCGTTCTCACGGATCAACGTTTTTGTGAGCTGAAGGGCTTCCAAAGAAAGATCCCAAAGTTTTTTTGCATCATCGTTTCCGACAAGGCTACGGATTTTCGACATTTCACAACTGTAGCCGAAAATGCTTTGACCTCCATTTCTTCCCGAGGCCCCCCAACCGATTCGATTTTCTTCCAGCAGGATCACATGGTAACCCCGTTCCGTCAGATGCAGTGCTGAAGAAATGCCTGTGACTCCACCGCCAATGACACAGACATCACATTTTTCTTCACCCTGCAAAACAGGATAATCAGTTTGATGATTCGCGGAGGCGAAATAATAGGATTTCGGATGGGGGAGACTATCAGCCATCAATCCAGATGCTCATCAGACAGAATGGAGGTACCAGTCATATTCATGAGGAGTAAACACGCTTCGGAAATGCTTCTGTTCTCCCAATTTCAATTGACTGTAGAGTCTGCTGAAATCCTCACCCAGCCAAGATGAAAGCTTTTGCCCTCTCTGGAAACAATCCAGAGCTGATTCCCAACTTTGGGGCAGGGAGTTGGATGGATCCTGGTATCCATTTCCAATCGTTTCAGGAGGAAGATCCGGTTTCTCCTCAAACCCGTGCAACACTCCTGCAATGAGTATCGCCATCACCAGATAGGGATTGGCATCAGCTCCAGCCAAACGGTATTCGATCCTTGTGGATTCTGTATTTCCAGAGGGAATCCTGAGTGCAGTAGTTCGGTTGTCCTTTCCCCAATTAGCATTCAGCGGGGCATAGGAATTCTCCTGGAAACGATGATAGGAATTGGCGTGCGGTGCACAGAAGATCATGCTTTCGGGCATGAAATCCAATACCCCTGCCAGAGCCTGGGACATTTTTGCGGAATCCTCACCTGCCAGCAGGTTCTTTCCCTGTTTATCGTAGAGGCTTAGATGGAGATGCATGCCGCTGCCAGGATGGGAGGGAAAGGGTTTAGCCATGAAGGTGGCATTCATTCCATATTTTCTTAAAGTACCTTTGATCACCTGTTTTAAAAGCAAGGCATGTTCGCAGGCCAACATGGGGTCAGGAACATGATTCAGGTTGATCTCAAACTGCCCGGGAGCCAGTTCCGCAACAGAAGTGTCTGCAGGGATTTCCATTGCTTTGCAGTGTCCTGAGATCTCCTCCAACCAGTTCCTGCAAAGTTCCAGGCTGCTGATCGAATAAAGCTGCCCCTCAGAGGTTTCACCCGAAAGGAATGCGGGCAGTTTTGGTTTTTCACCGGCAGTCCTGCCGGATTCAATCACGAAAAATTCCAGTTCAAAAGCGGCTTTCCATTGAAAACCATGGGGTTTTGCTTTTTGCAGAAGAAGGTTCAGGACTTCGCGGGGATTGCCGAAAAAAGGTGAACCGTCCTTTTCCTCCATGGAGATCATCACCTGCCCCAATCCGGACTGCCAAGGAACTGGCATCATGGTGCCAGGGATGATCCGGCAGTAACGGTCTGAATCCCCACTGGAGATGCCCAATCCGGTTTCTTCCATGGTTTCTCCAACCACGTCCATACCAAAAATCGAAGCCGGAAGGAATAACCCATCCCCGGAGACCTTGATCAGTTTTTCCAGGTTAACACGTTTTCCGCGGAAGACCCCATTCATGTCTGGAATTTGAAGGTCGAATGCCTTCAAATCTGAATGATTTTCCAGGAATGATTCGATTTCCGTTTTGAGGGGTTCGGACATGAAACGTTTGTCAGAAAAGCCGACGAACTTTCTTTACTCAGGGGTGACGTAGGCCGAAGTGATACCTCCGTCTACCACAAACTCGGTTCCTGTGACATAAGAGGACTCTTCACTTGCTAGGAATAAAGCTGCCTGAGCCATTTCACGGGCTTCTCCAAAACGACCAGCGGGAATATGAACCAAACGCCGTTGCTTTTTTTCTTCTGTATCAAGAAATTTCATTAGAAGCTCGGTCCTCAGAGGGCCTGGACAAAGTGCATTGACCCGGATGTTTTCCCGGGCATGAATCACTGCCAATTCACGAGTCATAGCAATAACTCCTCCTTTACTAGCGGTGTAAGCAATTTGAGGAGTAGCCGCTCCCATCAGACCGACAAAAGATGCCGTGTTGATGATCGAACCGCCTCCAGCGCGTTGCAAAGCAGGAATTCCGAATTTGCATCCTAGAAAAACACCTTTGAGGTTGATGGACATCGTCAGGTCCCAGACTTCTTCTTCGGTGACCATTGCATTGTCATCACGGCTGTCCATGATTCCGGCATTATTGAAGAGGATGTTTAGCGCTCCAAATTCTCTTTCTGCCTTTTGGATCATGGCTTTACTGTCTGCATCACTGGAAACATCAGCATGCTGATAAAGCGCTTCCCCTCCTGCATCACGAATCGATGCAGCGGTTTTCTCACCTTCGTTGTCGTTGACGTCGACCACCAGCACCTTTGCTCCTTCTGAGGCAAAAAGTTTTGCTGTTTCCATTCCGATGCCACTTGCCCCTCCAGTAATCAGGGCAGATTTTCCTTCAAGTCTATTCACAGGTATCTCCTTATTTGATTTTAAATTTAAGCGGCTTTTTGCTCTGAGTTCGTCGCGGTTTGAGAAGCCCTCACCAAATGATCGAACAAACGTTGCTGTGCTGGATCATTGGCTGAGGTCAGTTCTGGATGCCATTGGATCGCATAAAGCCAGGGATGCTGATGGCATTCCACCGCTTCGATGACACCATCCGGGGAATGGGCGACCACCTTCAATCCCTCTGCCACACAGTCCAGTGCCTGATGATGCCACGAGGATATTTCTGCTTCAGACACTTCCATCATTTGAGAAAGTCTTGAATCCGGATCCAGTTTCACCTGATGCGGGGTTGGAACACGGGGAGGAGCACGGTGAAGGATCGATTCTCCAAAATGATCCGGAAGATGGGCGATCAAACTCCCTCCCCAAGCCACATTGATGATCTGCATTCCTCGGCAAATGACCCAGAATCGGAAGCCCAGTTTCATGAAATCGATTGAAGATCTCGGTTTCTCCCTGATCTCGCTCATCATCGATCATATAGATCG
>FUWD013187227.1_pt1 | contig 16764 bp, 17 predicted proteins | sample 1063281 | NCBI WGS metagenome assembly FUWD01 (sample SAMEA79048168, study PRJEB19326) | metagenome | biome: marine | reverse complement strand
GTGGAGCAGTCTGGTAGCTCGCTGGGCTCATAACCCAGAGGTCGTAGGTTCAAATCCTACCCCCGCTACCAATCATCTTACAAAAAAGTCTATTATTCTTTTTCTTCCTGTAGATGCTGCCAGCAATTTAAGTGTAAATATTCCCATAGCTCCTAGAAAGGTAAGAGAGCCACCTATTAATATAATTCTCCAAAAAATTATTTGATCCATATTTAATTATAAACAGGTCTTGAATAACACTTACTTTGATACTTCAGAAATCATTTTGTATGTTACGGGGCCACTGAAGGTATGAATTATTTCATACTCAAGGTTAAGTATTAAAGAAGTAGGAATTCCTGTCCAGCTGAAGTTGGTAAGTATATATTCGACATCATCTTCATTTAGAATATTTTCATACTTTATTGAATAATCATCTATGAACTCTTTACCATTCTCGGTAGAGTCATCAACCAACAGTCCAATTACGTAGTAATTTTTATCATTAGAAATCTTTTTCAACTCCTCTACTTCTTCAATACAAGGAATACACCAACTTGCCCAAAGGTTTACAACTATGAAAGATTCTTCCAATATATTATTAGAAATGGAACTGATACTTTTAAGAGATGATAAATCACCTCCATTGTTGGTATTTTCTGAAAGCTCTATTTCCGGGGGGCTTGAGTATGTTAAAAATGTTATTGAAATAATTAAAAATAAAATTGATAATATTATATTTCTTTTCAACATATCTCTAATTTAATCACTAAATCAACATAATATGTAAGTATGAAAATTGAAGATATTGTCTATCCGGGTTTCAACAAAAGTTTAGAAGAATTAAATTCTATTAAAAAAATAGACGATAGTACATATGAGGTTCTAGATTTTACTGATATTGAGTGGGTTCGCTCAGCATTGTCTGAGTCCGCACTGAAGATTGACAATTCAATTAGTTTCAAATTTAGAGGACCCACTGATGATGAATTAAATTCAGTATTAAGTAAAGTTGGTGCCAACAAAACTCCTGAACAAATAAAAGATGGTTTCAATGATGGTAAACGTGTCATAGGTATTTCGTCTGGTAAAGGTGGTGTTGGAAAGTCAACTGTTACTTCACTTTTAGCTCTTGCTTATGCAAGTAAAGGAAAAAAAGTGGGTATTGTTGATGCAGATATATGGGGTTATTCTATTCCTAAAATACTCGGCGCTAAATTTCCTCCAATTCCTTTTAGTAATAGAATATTTCCTTCAAAAATAAATGATATAAATGTTATCTCAATGGAATATTTTGTTAAACAGGACGAAGCAGTAATTTGGAGAGGGCCAATGCTTCACAAAGCTATTGAACAGTTTTTATTTGAGGTTATCTGGGAAGACATTGATATTTTGTTGATAGATATGCCTCCAGGTACAGGTGATGTTTCAATATCACTATCACAATTATTAACATTTTTTGAAACGATTATTGTGACAACACCTCAGTCGAATGCAACACTTGTTGCTGAAAGAGCCGGAATCATGTCTAAAAAAGTAAATTCCAGCATAATTGGGGTTATTGAAAATATGTCATATATGAAAGTAGATGAATCAATAATCCATCCTTTTGGTGAGGGTGGTGGTATCTCTCTCGCTGAAAAATTAGAAGTCCCCCTAATAGGACAGATTCCACTTGATAAGCAAATAGCAAGTTACTGTGAAAAAGGGAGGCTGCAAGATATTACTTCAGATAAAATCTTTGAGGAGATTATTAAATTTTCTGATAAGGTCGATAAAATAGCTCCTAAAAAAAAGCCAATAAATTTAAAAATTAATTAAGAAAACAAAGAATAGATAGAAGAAAGCAATACAAAGCAAATAATTGCAGCCTTGAGTTTACAGTAACATTCACAAGTACTCTTATAGCTAACAGTCCTGAAAGAAAAGCCACAAGTGTTGGGACTATCATGTCAGTGTTTACAATAAATGAAGATTCAGCAAATGTTAACAACCAAGCTCCAAAAATAGTTGGTACACCTAAAAGAAGTGAAAAATATATAGCCTCAGTTTTTTTAATACCTAAGTACATTCCAGTTACAAGTGTTATCCCAGACCTGGAAATTCCTGGCACCAATGCAAGTGCTTGAGCAAGTCCAACTATGAAAGACTGCTTAAGGGTGATTTGATTGAACTCTACAGTCCTTTTCATTTTTGACTTTTGAGAAAGGAGCAAAATGATTGTGAAAAATAAATATGCAACTCCTGTAATTTGTAAGATATTTTTGTTTGAATCAATAATTTCTTGTAGAGGTGAAAATAATCCAACAACAACAGCAGGAATTAATGCTACGGTGACAACTTTTACTGAGTTGATGAAAGTTTCCTGATTAGTAAATATTTGTAGAATTCTACGTCTGTAATAAATAATTATTGATAATAGAGTCCCAACATGTAAAAAAGCTATATCGTTTGTATTTAAATCAATAGATTCATTTAGGGATGAGAGAATTACTAAATGTCCACTTGAAGATACAGGAAGAAACTCTGTAATTCCTTGTAATACACCAGCAAATAATTCGTACATAACTTATTTTATACTAGCTAGATGCCAGCCACTACAGCTAGAGCAGCTATAAACACTATATTTCTGTCTATTTTCTGATTCAAGCCATCCTCTATTCCTTCTTGCCTCAATTTCAGATTCATATCTAACTTTTGATTGACAGTTATTTTGAGACATAATTAATTCCAAACATACTCTTCTTTAATAATCTTATCGTCTACATTCTTTAAAACACTCTTCAATTTATTAAGTACAATTAATTATATGTTTTATTTAGTTTTGCTCATCAGTTATTTATTGGGATCTATCAATTTCGCAATACTAATAGCCAAATACAAAGGTATAGATATAAAAAAAGAAGGAAGTGGTAATCCTGGATCATCGAATGCTTTAAGAGTTCTAGGAAAAAATATGCAGCAGGGGTCCTAGCTGGAGATATGCTCAAAGGGGTAGTATGCATTTATTTAGGGGTTTATTTTATTGGGTCAACAAACCCATTTATTTTTGGTCTGGCAAGTGTTTTGGGTCACTGTTTTCCAGCATATTATAAATTTAAAGGTGGAAAAGGAGTAGCAACATTCCTAGGAGCTTATTTAGGGTATTTGTTCCTCGTACCCTCAGAAAATTACACAGTGAATCTAAAAGTATTTATATTCGTAGGGTTGTTGAGTACCTTTGTAATCATTGCCAAATTATTCAGAGTATCTGCAATAGCTAGTTTAGTTACAATTATTGCATCAAGTTATTTTGTAATTTCAGATAATAGTGATAATTTAATTATGATTTCAACGCTTTTAACGGTAGCAATTATCATATTTCAGCACCGGTCAAACATAAAAAGATTAGTTGAAGGCAATGAGAATAAATTCTAAAGCGAAGATTATAAAAGATATTTTATGTAATATTGGAATAGAAAGTTGAGGCAGGGCAATGAGTTCAACATTTGTTTTAATTAGTTTATTACTATCGTTATCGATGGCAGTTTTGGTGCCAGAATTTCAAGACTCCAAAAAACCAATATTTTCTTTTTCTCCCGAATATGACCATATGGTTAACAAACAACGAAAAGGTTTTTTAACGTTAGGGCTTTTAGCTGTATCTACTTTTTTTATTTCAATTCAAACATTATCAGTACCATTTTTCATTTTCCATTTAGTATTAGATGTATTTTTTGGAGCATATGCATTTATTTCATTTCAAGTTAGAAGATCAGCCTTGTTGCAAAACTCTTTAGTGGGTTCTGATTTTGTCAGTGAAGCAATGCACCAGCAAGAGGATTATCTCCAAGAAGCTGGTTAATATTGAAAAATATTGACAGTGTCATTAAAAGCTTAATTAAAGAATTTGATAATTTAAATTCAAGAAGAGAAACAGCGTTAACACTTTCAAGGGAAATTATTCGACTGTGTTCAAAAAGCATAAGAAGTGTTCACAGAAATCAATACAGCGATGCATCCACATATTTGAATGAGGCAGCAAAAAAAGACAAAAATTAAAAATTACATCCAAAACATACCAGAACTAAGGTTTGCTGGCTACGTGATTGAAGCAGAAAAAGAACTAGTTGAAGCTTCAATTGTGCTGGAATATGAGTTAACAGGTAAATTCTTAAAATTTTCGGCAATAGAAGTTTCTGCTTCAAGTTTTATACAGGGAATTGGTGATGCAATCGGGGAGTGGAGAAGAAAAGCATTAGACAATCTGAGGGAAATGAATATTACAGAAGGTGAAAAATATCTTGAAATCATGGAGGCTGCTTTTGAAATATTGAATGAATTAGATTATCCAGATGCTTTGACTGGTGGATTAAGAAGATATGCCGACAATGCTCGAGGTATCATCGAAAGAACAAGATCTGACATAACTAATGCTGTTATTAATGAAAATTTAAGGAAAGAGTTACTAAGATAGTAACTTATTGTTATGAAATATAGATATATCACTGGGGATGTCCTTACCCTTCCTGAGAAAACTGTCTGGGGGGATGGAATGCTATTACAGGACATATACCCAGACTCTTCTTTTGTAAGTGGAAGCAAGAATCCACAGAGCATGAGAATGAAGCCATTTATAAAAGGTGATTTTGTGTATGCAAAATATATTTTTGAAGATCGTTTCGCAGGTGGACCGGGATTAGTTCACGGTGGAATACTATCTGCAGCTCTGGATGATTTAATGGGTTATGCAACTGTTATACACAATAGAATGTGTGTTACCGCCAATCTAGAAGTAAATTACATTATTCCAGTGCCAGTTGAGCAGGAATACGAACTATTTGCTTGGGTGAAAGAGATAGACGGAAAAAAAATATCAACAGAATCTGTCATCAGAACAAACGATAATATCCATGTTGAATCAAAAGGTCTTTTCATTGATTTAGGTGAGAATGCATTTAAACATTTTGCCCCAGAAAAAAATTATCCTTAAGTTAAATATTACTGGTTAAAAAGTGGCTCATTGCTTGGATGGTGATCATGGGATTAACACCAGAACAACGAGGAAAAACTGAAGCGTCAGTTATATAAACATTGTCGAGTCCGTGGACTTTACCATTTAAATCAACAACACCCTGGTTTGGGTTTGGGTGAATTCTTGCTGTTCCCATTTGATGTGCTGACCCAAGTAATAATCTATACTTCTGATTTCTAATGCTAAGGATATTGTTAATAAATTGATCGATAGACTCGGCGCTACTCTTCTTCCAATGCATTGTAGGTGAGGATGCCACCATTATTTCATTCGCACCAGCTAGATAATAAGATTTAACTAGATCAATTAATCCTTCAATCAAATGATTATGATCAAAGTCATTAAAGTTATAGCTCCAAAGGGGACCTTTATTTTTATTGATAATATTCCCACTACTTGTATCGGATGTTAGAACTATAGATCCAGACCAGTAATTATAATCCTTTATAAAGCTATCAAAAGGATCATTGTTATTTGGAAAAAATGGAAAGAACAAACTAGGGTGCATAGGCAGTCCTTCAAGAAGATATCCATAGTTGTTATTTTTGAATAACGAATCATCAGAGTAAATTCCCTGCATACTTCCTGCCCAAGGTTTTTGTGCAGTTTCAAATTTCCCAGCTACACCAGAAACTGGGTGAAGTTTTAGATGCTTTCCCAAATGCTTATTTTTATACCCACTATTTAAAAGAATACTTGGCGTATTTAAAGATCCTGCTGAAAGAATAACTTTATCAACAGCAATAGTGTGTAGATTTGACTGATACTCTACTTCTATGTGAGTTGCTTTATTGTTTTGAATAACAAGTTTTTTAATAGATGTTTCACTAAAAATATTTTCTTGATTAAAGGAATCCTCACCGTACCAAGTTGTATACGATGTATTTCTACTATCGTAACCACAGCCAAAGGTACAAAAACCACAGTCTAAACTGTGAGAATTACCCACATTTGTTGGAATTATTTTGTAACTTAAATTATTTTTTTCTAAACCTTCAGCCAGTTTTTTTTCTTTCTGAGGTATATGGTTGTTACTACTAGAAACATTTAGTTTTTTACAAACGAAATCTAAACTATTATTGAATTCTTGTGAATTAAAGTATTTATTTTGCAAAGATAATTGATCCCATTCTTCCAAGATTTTTTCAGGAGTCCTTAGAGAAGTTGTCCAGTTAATACTCGTACCTCCGCCAATACTTTTTCCGGCGAGTAATAGAACATTGTAGTTTCTTGTTTGTTGCATGGCATAACTTTCATAAAAGTTGTGATATCCGAATGTTTCATTATTGGTTTTATTATTTAGGTAACTACCTTTATCAAAAATACCTACTTCAAACCTATCACTAAGAACATGTGCAGCAACACCTCCACCGGCACCACTGCCTATAACGGCAACTTCTAAATTGTTAGGAAGATTAGATGATTTTTTATGAATCTTATTATTACCATGAACCGGATAGTCAAAGTATTTTGACACAGTAGCAACGCCCCCCAGAGACCTCGCGGTACTGAGTCCAAATAGTGCTGTTATGGAAGATCCCAATTTTCTATTAAGCGTAATTCTAGAATTCTGCAGATTTGTTATATATTTACTAATTTTTTTATCTTTAATAAATAACTTCCTTCCCACAAAAGAGAAGAGTATTAAGAAAATCTTTAACTGAGTAATTTCAGACTTATCTGGATATTTTTTCAATATAAATAGAAAATATTCTTTCGAATTTTCTATTTCCTCTTCATTAAAATTTGGATATAAGTCGGTAAATATGGATTTAAAGCTTTTAATGATTCTTTTTTCCATACTATTATTTTAGTGATTATATATCAAGGAAGGTGGAGTAATAATCAACATTTTCCAAAGTTTCTAGTAAACAGAAAAGAGAACTCTATTGTTAGACCGTTATAAATCTAACGAATTCTCTTTTCCTCAAAGTTCGGTAAACATCTACTTTACTTTGTAAAAATATTGTAAATGTTTCAAGTTTTAAGGATGATTGAAATAAATAATAAAATTGTTGTTTTAATTACTCAAAGTTTAGTTACAACTTAGTATCTTTAACATATGAGTGATAAGCCTTTAAGTTTTTCGACCACAAAAATTAATAAAATTTCACATTGTCCTGGTTCAGAATATAAAAAATTTAATACAACATATACACCAAACTCTAATCTTCAAAGATGGAAAAGTGTTAATGATGCAATTATAGATTGGCTAGTTAATCAAGCTCCAGAAGAAATAGCAATCAAGCAAGCGGAAGAAAATAATTTTAAATTCTTTGATAAGTTACAAAGAAGAATATCTTCTGAACTATTTACAAAATTTAGAAACATCTATCACAAAAATACTGCAGATCTTAATGCAGATTTTCCAAGTAGCAGCACTTCTAGAGTTCTTAATGGCGTTGAAGTATTTATTAATGCTCATACACAGTTTGAATTCGAAGAAGAGTTGTCAACTGAATATGTGAAGCTTAAAATCGGAAAAACTGGAGTTAGCGATTTAGACAAAGCAATAATTATGAAGACAAAGCTAGAGAATGAAACTTTTTATGTGGCAGACCTGCACAACAATGATTTACTCGAGATTGAGGATGTTGAAAATGCAGAAAGTATTATAAATAAAAGTTTTGAGCTAGTTGAAAAATTTGTAAATGAGGAAATAAAACTTACTCCCGGGAATCATTGTACTCTTTGCGAAAGGTCATCATCATGTGGCGAGTACCCAAGTATAAATGGTGAAGCTACAAAGAAAAATTACCGCGGAATAGTAATTTCAAAAACAAATTTAATAAATAAAGATAACTGTGAAAGACAGTTCGCATGGAAAACACAATATGGCATTCCAAAAGAAGAAAAGGAGTCTGACCCATTTCCGATGAAAGTAGGTATCAGTTTTCATAAATTTTCTGGAATGATGCTCTTAAATAATAATAATCCACATATATCAGGTGAGGTAGAAAGATTAAGAGAGTTACTCCAAGTAGAAGATCAAGAAGTTGCACAGGAAGTAATTAAAAAATATCAACAATTATTGAACCAAATCAAAGATTTTAATAATCTCGAAGTAACTGCTAGAGAGAGAGTCCTTGGATTTACAGTAGTTACCGATGGCCTTGTGCAAAATAAGAGTAACAAAATTTATGACGGAAGGATTGCGACAACATTTATGGGTTCAGCTGATTTAGTCGGTAGATTAGATGGGGTGCCTCTTGTTGTAGAACTCAAAACTGGAGCTCAACTACCTCAACATTCTGCTGAAGCAGAATTATATGCACTAGGAGCATTTACACAGACAAAAGAAAAAGAAGTTGTTGTACTTCATGTATATACAAATGATAAAGAAGAAAAGGTTGTAGAAAGAAGATTTACTCAGGACCAGGTTGATATTTTAAGTAAAAAATTCGAATCAATTTCAAAAACAATTGGACTATGGGATCCTAGTGATGCGTTGCAACCTAAATTCAAAGTAGGAGATTGGTGTAATTTTTGTGATTTTCAAAATACTTGCGTTGAATTTAGATAAGCCCATCTTTAGCTGAAATTAATAATATAATCATCACTATGGATTTATCAAGAACGCAAGTTGAGCTAGTTTCACAAGCTTACACAAAAATAATTAACAATACAGATATATTAAGAAAGAGAAAAAATTCACCACTTACACTTGCTGAAAAATTACTCTTTGGTCACGCGGAAGACGTAACTTCAATATCTTTAAATAAAGGTGAAGATTTTGGAGATTTCCTTCCAGACAGAGTCGCTATGCAAGATGCGACGGCACAAATGGCTATTCTTCAATTCATGCAAGCTGAACTTCCTAATACTGCTGTTCCTACAACTGTTCACTGCGATCACTTAATTCAAGCTTACGAAGGTGCTAATAGTGATTTACAAGTTGCAAATAAAACTCACAAAGAAGTTTTTGACTTTTTACGATCATCTTCACAAAAATATGGAATAGGTTTCTGGGGACCAGGAGCAGGAATTATTCATCAAGTAGTTCTAGAACAGTACGCTTTTCCTGGAGGAATGATGATTGGGACGGACAGCCACACTCCAAATGCAGGTGGGATTGGCATGATCGCAATCGGGGTTGGAGGAGCAGATGCTGTGGATGTAATGGCAGGAATGCCATTTAATACCAAAATACCAAAACTAATTGGGATTAGACTAACAGGTTCATTGAGTGGTTGGACAGCACCTAAAGATATTATTTTAAAAGTTGCAGAAATATTAACTGTTAAGGGTGGAACAAATGCAATTGTTGAATATTTTGGTGAAGGTACTGAAACTATATCTACAACCGGTAAGGCAACAATCACCAACATGGGTGCTGAGATTGGAGCAACCTGTTCAGTTTTTCCATTCGACCAAAAAGGTGTTGATTATTTAATCTCTACAGGAAGGAAAGATTTAGCTGAATTAGCCCTGGAGAATATGAACATCCTCACCGCAGACAAAGAAGTTCTGGATGCACCAGAAGATTATTTTGATGAGGTTATAGAGATTGACCTCAACACTCTTGAGCCACACATTGTCGGACCTCACACACCAGATTTGGCAAGACCGTTGTCTAAATTGAAAGAAGATGCCAAAAGAAATTCATATCCCATGGAGATATCAAGTGCATTAATAGGCTCATGTACTAACTCATCTTATGAGGACATCGGTAGAGCTGCTTTCATAGCGCGAGAGGCAGCGAAAAAAGGATTAAAGTCAAAAGTTCCTCTAATGGTTACTCCAGGATCTGAGCAAACCCGTGCCACAATAGAAAGAGATGGGTATCTAAAAGATTTAGAAGCAATTGGAGCAACAGTTCTTGCTAATGCTTGCGGCCCATGTATTGGTCAATGGAAAAGAGACGATATAAAAGAGGGAGAAAGTAACTCAATAGTTTCATCTTACAACAGAAACTTTCCAGCCCGTAACGATGGAAATGCTGAGACACTTTCATTTATAGGTTCACCGGAAAGTGTCATTGGGCTTGCATTAGGAGGTTCATTAGGCTTTGATTTCCTATCGGAAAGTCTTGTCAACGATGAAGGTGAAGAGGTTAAATTAACACCACCAGTTGCTGAAGAATTACCTGCTAAAGGTTTTGAGCAAACTCTTGAAGGTTTCATTCAGCCATCAGATACTAATGAAAATGTAGAGGTCATCATCGACCCAAACTCTTCAAGGTTGCAGGTTTTGGAACCATTCAAAGAATATGAGGATGAAAATTACAACTCTTTGACAGTATTGATGAAGGCAAAAGGAAAATGTACAACAGACCATATTTCACCTGCAGGGAAATGGTTACAATTCAGAGGTCATTTAGAAAACATTTCTCAAAACTTATTTATTGGTGTGAACAACGCATTTTCGGATGAGTCGGGTATGGGGAATAATCTACTTACCAATGAAGTTATGTCACTACCTGACCTTGCAAAGAGTTATCATGAGAACTCTATTAACTGGGTAGCAATTGGAGATGAAAACTATGGAGAAGGTTCATCTAGAGAGCATGCTGCAATGGAACCAAGGTTTCGAGGTTGTAAAGTTGTGATCGTTAAAAGCTTCGCAAGGATTCATGAAGCAAATCTTAAAAAACAGGGAATACTTCCTCTCACATTTGACAATAAAGAAGATTATGATTTGATTGATCAAAAAGATAAATTAACTATCCAGAACCCATCTGACATAGCACCAGAAGAGCAAGTGATTGTTAATGTTGAAAAATCAGATGGTGAGGTTATATCAATAAAGACAAACCACTCTCTTTCTGATGAACAGATTACTTGGTTTAGGGCTGGTTCAGCTTTAAATCATATAAAGTCCAGTTAATGGAAAACATCTCTGAGAAACTTGCAGCACTTAGGAATGAGTATGGAAATAAAGAGCTGAACGATAATAGTTTAAGAAAAGATCCCTTTGAGCAATTTAAAGACTGGCTTGATGATGCAATCGAAATTGGAGCTAATGAGCCAAATGCAATGGCAATTTCAACGATTTCAAAAGATAACAAGCCACGATCAAGATATGTTCTATTCAAGGATCTTATAGAAAAGGAGATAGTGTTTCATACCCATTATGAAAGTCCAAAAGCAATAGAAATATTGTCTAATCCAAATATTTCAGGACTTTTTTATTGGCCTGAGATACATCGACAAATTAGATTTGAAGGGACTTGTAAGAAAGCTTCAGCAGAAGTTTCTGATGCATACTTTAACTCGAGGCCTAGAGGGGGGCAGCTAAGCGCTATCGTCTCAAGACAAAGTGAAGTAATACAAAGTCGAGATGAGATTGATAAAAAAATCAATGAACTTGAGAATGAATATATAAATTCAGAAATAAAAAGACCTGACAATTGGGGCGGGTTTAGTATAAGTATAGATTATTGGGAATTTTGGCAAGGAAGAGATAATAGAACCCACGATAGGTTTTCCTACTCCCTCCGAGAGGATCAATGGGAAATAGAAAGGTTGTCACCATAAAGATGAGAGAAATAAAAGTAACAAAAGACTTTATAAATTCTAAGAACACATCGGTGCTTTATGAATCTGGAAACACAAAAGTATTAATAACAGTTTCTATTTCTGAAAGACTCCCAAGGTGGCTAGAAAACAGTGATTCAGGATGGGTAACTGCTGAATACAGCATGCTTCCAGGTTCATCTGGCAGTAGGGTTCCAAGAAAGTCTTATGAAGGTGGTAGGTCCAAGGAAATATCTAGATTAATTGGAAGATCATTAAGAGCGGTATGTAACTTGAAGTTATTAAATGGATATTCAGTGACTGTCGATTGTGATGTTTTAGAGGCTGATGGCGGTACCAGAACTGCTTCAATTAATGGAGCATGGATTGCTTTAAATGAATCATTTAACAATTTAATTAAAAATGGTGAAATGCATCAAAACCCTTTGACAAATCATGTTGCTGCTTTATCAGTAGGTATCGTTGAGGGAGATTTTATTGTTGACCTTGATTATAAGAATGACTCAAATGCTGAAGTGGATTTAAATATAGTTTTAAATGATAAGTTTGAAATACTAGAGATTCAAGGAACTGCTGAAAAAAACCATTTTCAAAAGAAGATCTTGATAAATTATTTGAAATAACAAAACCAGAAATTGGAAAAATAATCGATATTCAAAAGAGCTAATGAATATACTTCTTGCAACTAAAAATAAACACAAACATTCAGAAATTTCTAAAATCTTTAACAATACTGGAAATATTCATCAAGCAATCTATAAGGAAGACTTAATAAGCGTTGTAGAAGATAAAGATACAATATTAGAGAATGCCAAGAAAAAAGCTCACGAAGTTTATGAGTATTACAACCTTCCAGTTATCTCAGATGATTCTGGATTATTTGTAAATTCTTTAGGAGGATTACCAGGATTACATTCAGCAAGATATGCAGGTGAAAACGCTTCCGATCAACAAAATGTGGATAAGTTGTTGGACAGTCTTACAGGTATTGAAAACAGGAGCGCATACTTTCAAACGATTCTTTATTTTTATGATGGAATTAATGAACTTTCAACAGAGGGAATATTAAAGGGTTCAATTACTCACCGTCAACGTGGAGAAAACGGATTCGGTTATGATTCTGTATTTGAATATGAAAATAAAACACTAGCCGAATTAAGCCCTACAGAAAAAAATAGTATTAGCCACAGAAAGATTGCAACTGTAAAATTAGTAGGAATTTTAAATGAAAAAATCTAGAAATATAATAATTTTGTTTGTTTTTCTACTATTTTCAGCTTGTGAAGCTACCTGGAGTATGGAGATTGAGTTAAACGATGATAGTTCTGGAAATTACAGAATAGCAGTTCTTCTGGATCAAGAAGCACAGCTGTATGCAGTAGAGACTGGTCAAACATCTATTGGGGGGTTGAATGCAATCCTCACTTCAATGCCTGAGGGTTTCGGTTCGACTATTTATGAGGACAAAGATAAATTAGGTATTTTAATTAGGAACAATTTCAGTTCTATTGAAGAATTTGAAACTCAACTTGAGGTATTACGTCAAAATGAAAATACTGAATTGCTGTTACTTCCTTTAAATGATATTTCAATAATTTCGGAGGGTTCTAAGAAAACTATCTCTGGATCATTTGCAAAAATATTGAATGGAGCTGATGAGGAAATAGAAGGAATAGAAAATATATATTCTGGAAGTCTCAGTATCAAGCTTCCGGGTAAAATTACTGAACCAAGTTTTGATATTATTAATGACAACACAATAATATTTCAACATTCAGGGTTACTAGAACAGACTTTTTTGATGTCCTCAAGCACACAGGAGTTAAGAGATATTTATATAATCGGACTACTTTTTTCCCTACTGCTACTTGGATATATAATTGCTAGACAACGAAACAATATTAAGTAATATTGAGACATGATGAATATCATAATTATTAATTAAGGACAGCGAACATATCGTTGTTACCCTTGCATGGCAAGGGTTTTTTTTTTAGACATGAAGATAGATATATTTGACACAACTTTGAGAGATGGCTTCCAGCAGGAGGGGATATCACCCTCTGTGAAGGACAAGCTTGCTATTGCTGAATTACTGGATGATTTAGGTGTTACTTATATCGAAGGTGGCTGGCCAGGAGCCTCACCCAAGGAGGAAGAATTTTTTAGCAAAGCAAAAACTGAACTAAATTTAAAAAATGCAAAATTGGTAAGTTTTGGTTCAACAAGAAAATTAAATGCAAAAGTAGATGAGGATCCCCAAGTTCAGGCTTTAATTAATTCGGGTACTGATTATGTTTGCATTGTAGGTAAATCATCAAACCTTCACATTACGAAGGCAATACAAACGGATGTTAAAAGTGCTATATCCATGGCTGTAGATACAATTGAGTATCTTTCTTCGAATGGAAAAAAAGTTTTTTTTGATGCTGAACATTTTTTCGATGGGTACAAAGAAAATCCAGAAACTAGTCTAGAAATTATGGATGCTGTATTGGATGCTGGCGTTGATTGTTTTATTTTTTGTGACACAAACGGCGGAACATTACCTTCTGAGGTAGAAAAAATATTATCTGAAATATTACCAAGATATGAACATCAAAAGTTTGGTGTACATTTCCAAAATGATAATGGGTGTGCTGTTCCAAATTCAATGGCTGCAGTCAACTTAGGAGTTGATCATGTGCAGGGAACGATGAATGGTTATGGTGAAAGAACTGGTAACGCTGATTTGTGCACCTTATTACCAAATTTATCCTTAAAAATGGGTCATGAAACAATCAATTTAGAATCTTTAAAAAAACTCACACCTATTGCAACTCACATTGCTGAATTGGTAAATGTTTCAATAGATTCAAGACATCCTTACGTTGGATCAGCAGCATTTACTCATAAGGCTGGGCTTCATGCATCAGGTATGGCTAAAGACAGTTCACTATATGAACACATTGAAGCTTCTTCCGTTGGAAACTTTACCAGAACCACAGTTTCCGAATTAGCGGGAAGAGCAAGTGTTATAACTAAAGCTAATGAGTTTGGATTAGATTTTTCCAATGATGATGCTAAAAAACTCATTAACGAGGTACAAAATTTGGAACATGCTGGATACCAATATGAAGCTGCAGATGCATCTTTATATCTCCTTATGAACAAAGTGAAAGGTACAGTTCCAGAGTTCTTCACTTTCGAAAGTTTTAGAGTATTCTCGGAAAGACGAAATTCCGAAAATGTAATATCTGAAGCTGTGACTAAATTATTAGTTAATGAAAGTAGATATGTTACAACAGGTGAGGGAGTTGGCCCAGTTGATGCATTAAGTAAAGCTCTTGTCACAGCACTAGAGACTGATTACCCAAATGTTACAACAATTAAACTTGTGGATTACAAAGTGAGAATAATAGATTCTTCTGATGGAACTGAGGCAAAAACTAGAGTATTAATTGAGTTTACAGACTCAACTAAGAATTGGAGCACAATAGGTGTTCATAAAAATATAATTAACGCCTCCTGGAATGCTTTATGTGATGGTTTTAATTACTATTTTATGACAAGCTAAGTAGATATTTCCTCTCTTTTATATTTATAATTGATTAAAAGGAGTATTTCTGTGAATGAAAAGATAGAAAACCTATTAGAAGAAAATAGAAAATTTAGCCCATCCAAAACCCTTGTCGATAGTGCAAATGCTACAAGTAAATGGTTCAAAGAAGCAGAGGAAGATCGTTTAGCATTTTGGAGAAAGCAAGCTCTTGAAAGAATTACATGGTTTAAAGAGCCTACAGAGGTATTAGATGATTCGAATGCTCCATTTTATAAATGGTTTAAAGATGGTGAATTGAACCTTGCGTACAACTGCCTCGATAGACATCTTGAAAAAGATGGTGAGAGGGTAGCTTTTTACTGGGAAGGAGAACCTGGTGACACTCAAGAAATTACTTATCGAGATTTATACGAACGAGTTTGTAAATTGTCAAATGCCCTAAAAAAATTAAATGTAGGAAAAGGTGATAGAGTTGCAATCTATCTAGGGATGACTCCTGAAATAGTAGTCTCAATGTTAGCTTGCGCAAGAATTGGAGCAGTTCACTCTGTCGTTTTTGGTGGTTTTTCGTCTGAAGCTTTAGCCGATAGAATTAATGATGCACAAGCAAAGTTAGTTATTACTGCAGATGGTGCCTGGAGAAGGGGAGATATTGTCCCTCTAAAAGATAATGTTGACGGATCTCTTTCGCTAACTGATTTCATAGAAAATGTAATAGTAGTTAAAAGGACTAATCAAGACATCTCCATGGTAAATGGCAGAGATCACTGGTATGAAGACATTACAGAAAACGAATCTGCTGAATGTGAACCTGAAATAATGAATGCCGAAGATATGCTTTATATTCTTTATACGTCTGGAACTACAGCAAAACCAAAAGGCATAGTTCACACTCAAGCAGGATATTTAACCGGTGTTACTACAACTCATCATGAAGTCTTCGATATTAAAGACGACGATATCTATTGGTGTGCTGCCGATTGTGGATGGGTTACTGGTCACAGTTATATTGTATATGGACCCCTTGCGAACAAGACTACAAGTGTGATGTATGAGGGAGCTCCGAATGCTCCTGATGAAAAGAGATTGTGGAATATTATTGAAAAGTACAAGGTTAATATTTTCTACACAGCACCAACTGCAATACGAGCATTTATGAAATGGGGAGTAGAGCACCCACAGGCACATGACTTATCATCATTAAGACTTTTAGGTACAGTTGGTGAACCAATAAATCCTGAAGCTTGGATGTGGTATCACGAAAATATAGGTAATGAACAGTGCGCAATTGTTGATACTTGGTGGCAAACAGAGACTGGTTCAATCATGATTTCACCATTACCAGGAGTAACTGATACTAAGCCTGGGTCTGCATGTGGACCTCTTCCAGGTATAGAATCTGTAATCATAGATGAAAGTGGAAGTGAAGTTGGTAAAGGAGAAGGCGGTTACTTAGCAATCAAATCTCCATGGCCATCAATGTTAAGAACTGTATATGGAGATGATCAGAGATATATTGATACTTATTGGTCACAACATGAAGGTGTATATTTTGCTGGTGATGGAGCTAAATATGATGATGAAGGTTACGTTTGGCTTTTAGGCAGAGTAGACGATGTCATGAACATTTCGGGACATAGAATTTCAACAGCTGAGGTTGAAAGTGCTTTAGTCTCCCATGAAGCAGTAGCAGAGGCTGCTGTAATTGGAAGATCTGATGAGATATCTGGCGAAGCAATTGCTGCATTTGTTTC
>FUWD012814751.1_pt1 | contig 16789 bp, 16 predicted proteins | sample 1063281 | NCBI WGS metagenome assembly FUWD01 (sample SAMEA79048168, study PRJEB19326) | metagenome | biome: marine | reverse complement strand
ACGACCAAACACTGAAATGCTGGGGCGCCTACCGGATGCTGCTTGCAGCACCAGCGGAATCAAATGCGTTTCGGGGTCATGCCGCTCACCCAACTGCCCTTCGGGATCGGCGCCGGCGGCATTGAAGTAACGCAGACAGACCGACTTAAAGCCATAGGCACGGTCGTAATCCACCAAAGCCTGCTCGACCATCAGCTTCGTCCGGCCATAGGGGTTAATGGGCTGCTGAGAATGCTGCTCGTCAATCGGTATGTACTGCGGCTCGCCAAATGTGGCGGCGGTCGACGAGAAGATGAACTTGTTCACCCCATGCGCACGCATCGCATCCAGTAGGCCCAGCGTGTACGTGACGTTGTTGCGGTAGTACTTGTCTGGATGCTGCACCGACTCACCCACCTGGATGAACGACGCAAAGTGCATGACCGCGTCAAAGCCACGCGTTAAGACCGCATCTAGCACCGCATGGTCGCCAAAGTTACCCTGCACAAAGTCGCCGCACAGCACCGCTTCGCGGTGGCCGCTGGTCAGATCATCCAGAGTAGTAACGTCACAACCCTGCTGACCAAGAATCTTGACCATGTGTGAGCCGATGTAACCTGCGCCACCAATTACTAATAATTTAGGATTCGGCATATAGAATTTAATTGCGCTCAAACGGAAATTTATAGATAAAATAAAAAAATAAGCATATCTCTGCAATAATTGCACCGCTTGGTGAAAAAGCGCGATTATCGAATTATACTTGCAAATTAAATTGCCCCCGAAAAAACCGCGGGCTCATTAGCCAGCCCAAAATCCCATTTTCTTAAATGTGTCACTTTAAGAAGTTGGCGATAATAAACTTAGAGCATTCCAACAAATTTTCGAAGACGTAATCAGAATAGCCTTCTTCACTATTGCTCTCAGGGTTATCCGAGTTAATCATGAAAGTAACGCCTACACCAGCAGCTTTTGCCGCCTTAATATCTGAGGGTTTATCCCCGATCAATAAAGAAGAGTCTAGGTTAATCGAATAGTCCCTAGCTGCAGCCAACAACATACCTGGCAACGGTTTCCTGCAGTTGCAACTCAAGGCGTACTTTGGAACAGTGCCATTTGGGTGGTGTGGACAGTGGTAAGTCGCCAATACATTAACGTCGTTCTCCATGAGGAACTTATTGATATTGTTTCTCAATGAAAAATAATCATTTTCTGTGAAATATCCTCTAGCAATACCCGACTGATTTGTAACAACCACCAACTTGAAACCACGACTGGAAAGCTGATGCATAGCTTCAATTGCACCTGGAATGAATTCAAAGTCCGCCCAACGATGTACGTATCCCTTATCCCTATTGATGACACCATCGCGGTCAAGAAAAACAACTTTTTCCATAGCTCATGCTGCGCTAGTGTTTAATTGCATTAATAAGCGTAGTTAATTATCATCTGGTTTGTTCAATACAAACCGGAGGTGGTGATGGCGCGAGTCGCAGTGAGTGTTACGTGTAGCGAGCCCGATCGCAAAGAGTTGGAACGACTGAGCGCCAGTCGCACCGAGCAGGCTAGGTTGGTCGAGCGAGCCAAAATTGTGCTGGGCTGTTTAGCGGGTGAAAGAAACGACCAAATTGCTACGCGTATGAAATTGCAATCGAATACGGTTGCGACTTGGCGCAAGCGGTTTCTGGAAGGCGGTATCAAGGCGCTTGGCGACCGGGCACGCAGCGGCAAACCGCCTACCTACGTAGCGAGTGATTTGCGAGAGCGAATACGCAAACAGCTTGAGCTTGCTCCGCCGCCGGGGCTGTCGAGTTGGGACGGTGCGACGTTGGCTCAGGCACTCGATGTTTCTGATGACGCGATCTGGCGCATCCTTCGCAAGGAGGGTATCCAACTACGACGTATGCGCTCTTGGTGCGTGAGCACCGATCCGGAATTCGCGGCCAAAGCCGCAGACGTGATTGGCTTGTACCTGGGTCCGCCCACGAACGCCGTAGTACTCAGCATTGATGAGAAGCCATCGATACAAGCCTTGGAGAGAAAAACTGGCTACGTCCATACCAGCAGCGGAAAAATCGTACGCGGCATCAAAAGCACGTATAAGCGTCACGGCACAGTCAACCTGTTTGCCGCGCTGAACGTGGCCACCGGGGCAATCCAGTCCAAGGTCACTGCAGTCAAGAAGCGGCCCGATTTCCAAGCCTTCCTCGATGATGTCGTGGCTGAGATTCCTGCCAGTCAGGAAGTTCATGTGATCTTGGACAACTACGCCACCCATAAGAAAAATGAAGACTGGTTGGCTTTGCACCCCAATGTGCACTTCCACTTTACGCCAACCTCTGCAAGCTGGCTCAACCAAGTCGAAATATGGTTCGGTATCTTTACCCGCAAGACACTGAGTGGCGCGAGCTTTCAAAACACAGAGCAACTGACACAAGCAATTGAAGCATTCGTTACCCGCTACAACAAAACCGCAGTACCATTTGTTTGGAGGAAACGTGAAGTGCGAGGTGCACAGCTCAGAAATACAATCGTTAACTTACGCAATTAAACACTAGATAGAAGATCTTTTTGTGGGGTCACCATCGTTGAGCCAATCGAGATACTTGGCAACGCCCGCTTCCACACCGAGGAACCGACCGTCGTAACCAGCGGCGCGCAGGGCAGAATTATCGGCCTGGGTGTAGCTCTGATAAGCGCCCTTCAGATCCTCCGGAAAAGGCACATATTCGATACGCGCATCGAATTGCCGGTGGTGCGAATGCCAAGCCACCACGGCGCGGGCCACGTCATTGAAGGTCTGCGCACGACCGGTGCCGAGGTTAAAGATGCCAGATTTTTCCGGATGATCAAAGAACCACAAATTTACCGCTGCTGCGTCTTCGACGAACACGAAATCACGCTGCTGCTCGCCATCGCCGTACCCATCGGTGCCGGCAAACAGCTTGCAGACACCGTTGGCGAGGATCTGGTTGTTGAAATGGAACGGTGTTGAAGACATCGAGCCTTTGTGCGCCTCACGCGGGCCGTACACATTGAAATAGCGGAAGCCGACCACTTGATGCTTAAGTTGCCCGTCTAGGCTTCGGACATACTGGTCGAACTGGAATTTGGAATATGCATACATGTTAATCGGCTTTTCAGCGATGCGCTCCTCGCGAAAGCCTTTCTCAGCTAGGCCGTACACCGAGGCCGAAGAAGCGTACAGATACTGCGCCCCGATAGACTGGCACCAGTGCAACAAGGCCTTCGAGTATTCAAAGTTGTTGCGCATAATGAACTGGCCATCCCACTCGGTTGTGGCCGAACAGGCACCGAGATGGAACACCGCCTCAACCTTACCGAAGTCGTGACCAGCCAACACACGTGCCATAAAGTCCTCGCGGTCAAGGTAATCGCGAATATTTAGGTCGGCCAGATTGCGCATTTTTCGACCATTCTTCATGTGGTCCACAACGAGAATATCGGTTCTGCCATGCGCATTGAGCTGGGCGACGATGTTGCTACCGATGAGTCCGGCGCCGCCAGTGACGATGATCAATTCAATCTCCTTTCTTGATTTTCGCAATGACGGCGCTGGTAGAGTGCCCCGGCAGAAAGTCGAGGATCTGCACCCGTCCCCCTGCAGCCTTGACACAAGCTCCGCCAGCGACCTGATCTTCAGTGTAATCGCCGCCCTTGACCAAAACATCTGGCAGCAGCATGCAATACAGTCGCTCGGGTGTGTCATCCGCGAACGGAACTACCCAATCGACACAAGATAGCGCTGACAACATACGCATGCGCGTGGCCAAGGTGTTAATTGGACGAGCGTCACCCTTGAGGCGGCGCACCGAGGGGTCGTCGTTGACCGCAACCACCAGCCGATCACCCAGGGCGCGGGCCTTTTCCAGATAGCCGAGGTGGCCGGGGTGGAGAATGTCAAAACAGCCATTAGTCATGACGATGCGCTCACCGCTGGCGCGCGCGGCGTTCATTTGCGCCAACAACTCATCCTCACCACATACGCCGCGACAGCACGATTCACTACCACCGCGAACCGCACGCGCCAATTCAGCAGGACTGACAGTGGCCGTACCCAGCTTGGCAACAACAATCCCCGCAGCGATATTGGAAAGAGCCACCGCTTCATCCAAGGCCATGCCCGCTGCAATAGCGACGCCCAGCGCCGCCACAACGGTATCACCTGCACCGGTCACATCGAACACTTCTTGCGCTCGTGTTGGCAGGTGCAGCGGCGCGTGGCCACGGGCCAAAAGCGTCATGCCTCTTTCGCTGCGGGTAATCAAAATCGCATCTAGATTCAAATGATCGCGAAGCGCTGTTCCTCGGGCTTCAATCTCCGCATCGGTTGCGCAATGCCCCACCACCGCCTCGAACTCGGACAGGTTAGGCGTAATAAGTGTGGCGTCACGATAGCGTTCAAAATCAGTGCCCTTTGGGTCAATAATCACTGGCTTCCCCGCAGCACGCGCTAACTTAACAAGACTAGCCGAACGACGCAGCACACCCTTAGCGTAGTCAGAAAGAATAACGGCATCAACTTCATTCAACCGTGTGAGGAAATCAGCCTGCAACGCGTCCGAATCCCAGTTGGGAAAATGGTCTTCGAAATCCAGGCGAATGAGTTGTTGATGGCGCGAAATGATGCGCAACTTAGTAATGGTCTCGCTGCCCGGCACACGCTGCAGCTGGCATTTGACACCACGCTCGCGGAGCAAGGCTTCAACCTCATCAGCAGTTACGTCTTGCCCAGCCAATCCCAGCAACTGTGTCTGCGCCCCTAGCACTGCAGCATTCAAGGCCACATTGCCAGCCCCACCTAAGCGCGCCTCTTTTTGCGTAACACGCACCACCGGCACAGGCGCCTCTGGTGAAATGCGTGAAGTGGCGCCGTGCCAATAGCTATCGAGCATGACATCACCGACGATAAGCAATCTAGCCTTATCGAAAGCAGACAAGTAATCAAAAGGCATATATATCACACATAATGTCAATCGACAGAAGATAACCCTAAACTTCCTTCAATGCCTTCGCAAATCGTATGCCCTATCAAAATGTGCGCTTCCTGGATCCGAGCAGTAACAGTGCTCGGCACAACTATAGATAGGCTACATAGCCTCTTCAAATTTCCACCATCGTTGCCAAGCAGGCCTATTGTTGAAATACCCTTAACAGTCGCTGACTTAACAGCTTCAATAACATTTTTGGAGTTACCTGAAGTTGAAATAGCAATTAAGCAGTCGCCAGGTTTACCAAGAGCATAAACTTGCCGTGAGAAAACATCATCGAAACTGTAGTCATTTGAAATGCAAGTTAACGCCGATGTGTCAGTGGAAAGCGCGAGAGCTGGAAGTGGTATGCGATCTCGCTTATATCGACCAGTGAATTCAGCCGCTAGATGTTGACTATCTGCAGCCGACCCGCCGTTTCCACAAAACATAAGTTTTTGGCCTTGGGATATGGCTGTAGAACAAATTTGGATCGCTTCGACAACAACTGAATTCAAAAATGCAAGTTTTGAAAATAGATCATTATGCTCTGCGAGATTATCAATAAAAAATGATGCGCACATAGATTAACTCGAAGGGTTTTGATTGACCAGCAAGTTGTCTTCCTCGAAATCACCTACAAACTTAACAATTTGTACAGGCCGTTGAGTCAGAACTGTCTCGTTATTGTTTATTCTCAAATTACCTTGAAGAGGGTTTTGCCCAACATCGAAGTAAGGAAGATTTTCTGGGTCTTGGCAAATTGATCTGCCAAGCACAGACTTAATTTTTGATTTTAGAACCCAAGGACCTGTTTTAGTAATAAATTTTTTCATTACGGGCGAAGCAGTACCAACCATCCAACAGTTCTTTGGGCAGGTAGATACAAGAGAGCGTACTTCAGCAGCACGATCGCTATGCCACAACTCCTCGAATGTGCTTACCTCACGAATATTACCCATCTGTTTTTTCCAATATCTATCTTCCAAACCATTACAAGGATAAACTTCCCCGTAGGGGTAAATAAAAAAATTAGCCAACCCAGCCTCACAAGGCAGCATTCTCGGTTGATCGTGTATGTAGCGAATAAGCCCCAAATTAAAAAGCGCCCTGAACCAAGACTTGGGAGAACTCTCCTTCAACTGGGATTCCGCGAGCTTATAGAAGTCACTGATAACCCTATCTTTTTCGGTGATAGTATTATCGTTTTTATGAAAATAGAAAGAATTATGAAAGGTCGCCGTAGCGAATTCAAATCCTAGCGCCTTTGAGAGTCGATAGAGAGGTAATAAATCGGCTGAGTTGTGATTGGAAACAGTCATACCGAATCCGATATTTTTGTGACCATTTTCCTTCAATTGCGTCAACAGCTTGAGCGCGCGATCGAAACCTCCTTGCCTACCCCTAAGTTTGTCATTGTTTTGGGATAAACCCTCAATGCTCACTCTGATGCCGACAGTAGGAAATTTCTTGCAAAAATCCAATATGCGTTCAACATGCCACCCGGAGGTGGACACAACGGTCAGATCCGCCTTTTGGATCGCCAATTCTGCAAATTCGCTAAGGTCGGACCGAACAAACGGCTCACCACCGGTAATATTAATGACCTTAAGCTTCGGCAAAAGCTCTAATTCAGATGCTTTAATTTCATCCTTCTTTACAGTCGGATTTTGCCAGATGTCGCACATCTCACATCGCATTTGACAGCGATATGTCGTAATGATTGAACAATCCGTTGGGTTAGGCGCTTTATGCATGAAGAATCCTTAAAAATGTTTTTGAGCGGTTCTGGAGAAATTATTCCAAGAAAACAATCCAGCTCTTTGTTGAGCCTTGTCAGTAAGCTCCTTCACCTTACCAGGATTTGAATAGAAGTACTCTATGCCTGAGCACAAGTCCCCTTCGTCTTCAGGGTTGATTAAAAAGGCTGCGTCTCCAGCAACCTCGGGCAGCGACGAGGTGTTGCTTGTGATGACGGGACATCCACATGCCATAGCTTCTGCTACAGGCATGCCAAATCCTTCATAGAGGGACGGGAAACAAAATAAACGTGCAGATTTGTAAAGGCAGGCCAAGTCCTCTTCGCTAACAGTACCTAAATACTGAAATCTGTTACATATCCCCAACTCACTAACACGATCAAAGATCTGCTCATTATCCTTCCCTTTGGGGCCAACAAAAATTAACTTTGTAGATGAATTTGCAGAAGAGGTGATAAATTTATGAAAGGCATTCACCAGTCTTAGTAAATTCTTCTGGGGCAAGGATAAATACCCAACATATAATATAAAATCCGATAAACCAAATTTACTTTTAATGCGTGCGCAAGCTTCATCTTTTGTGATGTCAGCGTATCGTTTAATGTGATCAACTCCATCATAGGCAACGAAGACTTTCTCAGGACTTACATTCAGCAGCTCTACAATGTCATTCTTGCTGCTGTTTGATACAGTCAGTATGACATCACTTATTCTTGCAATATGCGGAAAAAATACATGGCGGACAAGATGCTTTCTCCACGACTGATTCCTTATCTTGAATTCGATAAGATCATGGATAAAAGTAACTGTTCTTTTCCCAATGAAAAGAAAAAAAGATATTTGCGGAAAGACAATAGTATCGGCACGCCGAAAAAAAAGCATTAGTGGCAATATAAATATATTGAATAAATGATTTGCCAAAGCATTATTAGAGTGGAACGGAAGGATTACTAGGTTATCCTGGGAGACACCATCAAAATCGGCTTTGTTATTAAAATTAACGATCAGTTTGTAATCAATGGCAGGGGAATTATAATCAAAATTGTCAACAAGCCCATGAATAACCTTTTTGATAGCAAAATGATGAGTTGTATATCGACAGTGAATAAATATGCGCTTCATAAAACTCATTTCATTGTTGAGGCAGCGGAAAGAGCCAAGACTCTTTGGAAAATAACAATAAATACATACAAAACAGAGCCAATCATTAGGCTGGATATCAGGCCGACAGCTATGCTTGCGATATCGCCAACAATTAACTGAGTATAAGAAATCAATAGGATTGGATATAATCCTTGGTAAAATGGAGAAGCAATACGCTGACTGAAAAAATGATGTAAATAGCGGCCAACGAACCCATACAATCCCATTAACAAGACTAAACCGATGACACCAAAATTCAGCAAAAGCTCTCCTTGCAAGGTTAGGCGCTCACCAACCCTGATGTGTTGATGATTCATGTATTCTTTAAAGAGTACGCCAGCTGGCTTAAATATTTCATCCTTGTTTGGAAGTATGGCTCTTGGTACAAGGATCGTAAGCGTCGCAAGAACTGTACTACCGTATTGATAAGGGAGTTCCTCTGGTACGGCACGAACAACTTCGTTGTAATTGTCGTATTCAACTCCAGCCTCAAGTAGGACTATGACAGCGGAGCTGGCTATTAGGCTATCACCCCCAGATCCAGAGCGTATCGCGCCAAAAGACCCCGCTACGACAACTAGTGCCAAGAACAGCATGACTAGACTACGAAAGCTTATCAGGCCTATTGCCTGATTGTAAACTATGATAATGGAAAGAACGTAAGCAACTAACGCCCCCCTTTCATTAAGTAATATCAAAACAATAATTGGAATTAACAAGAATATGGAGTTTGCGACGTTGATCTCGAATTTTTTGCATTTGATAAGAACTCTGGCAAGCCACATTAAATAGAATATTTGGCATGCAAAGATGAGTAAAAAAATAAATCCAAGACCCTTGCCTAGCTCTGTGCGGGCTTCACCATGATAGTTTTCGATGAATAGAGGAATGCCACCAACTAAAGCGCAATAGATAATAAAGAAAGTGATGTATAAAAGTGAAACGATGACAGGCGAAAAGTGAAATCCATCAACCCAGCTGCGTCTTATTGCAAAGACCGGCGGCGCAAGGCGAAATAGGTATCCGGCCAACCAAGCAAAGACAGAGAGCAACGCTAAATAATTTGCCGTTATTAGATGAGGTTGTTCGATTATTCCTACAGACAAAAATTCTTCGTTAACAAAGGCTCTTGCGTTATAAAAGAAAAATCCGAAATAAAAACAACTATTATATATATTGAAGTAAATGTCAGTGGCGAAAAAAAGTTTAATTTTCTAGCGCTCATGATCCCTATGCTAATAACAAGTAAAGTGACTAGAATATGAAGTGGTAGATATGCATGAGCATCAGACAGTACGACCGGCGGAATCGCAGCGATCGAAATAATAATAAAAATTAATGTTCTAAGCTTCATTTGCCAGGCTTTTGTCTAAGAGTGTTAAGAAATCTGTGATCCTAACTGATGCGGCATCCTGGGAATATTTTGAGCGAATGAGTGTGGTCGAAAGCTTGGGGTGTTCAATTGCATCAAAAATAGTTTGAAGAAACCCCTGAGGTCTTTCGGTATCAACAAATACAGCGCATTCACCGAGAACCTCTCTGAAAACAGGGAGATCACTAACTATGACTCGAGCACCACACGCCAAAGCTTCAATTGGAGGTAGACCGAAACCCTCTGCAATGGACGGATAAATAAAAACTTCACAATTGCTGTATAAGTAGCACAGCTCCTCATCGGTTACTGAACCGAGCAGTTGAACCCTATCACTAATGCCTAGTTTAGCCACCTTATCTTGGATTAGTCTATGACCAATGCCCTGCCAACTATTGCCAAAAAGAACTAATAGTGGCAGTTTCTTTTTCTCACAATCTATTGCGTATACATCAAGGATTGAATCCAAATTCTTTCTATATTCACCTGTGCCCACTGCGAGAATAAACTTCGCTGGCAGACAATACTCGCGCCTCCAAGTCCCTTGATCAGGTGCAAATCCATTGCCTATGAACCCATAAACTGGGTATATTGTTGAATTTATTTTAACTATCTCCTCAATCTGCTTTTTCACGAATTGTGTTGTAGTTAGAATCGCGGTTGCGTTTTTTAACTGTCGTAATTTGAATATATATGCGAATCGTTTTATTCCTCTGTACCCGGCATGGACATCCAAAGGAATCAAATCATGAACAAAATATACTGTATTCTTTGTCGGTCGAAAAATAAACTTAGAGACGTTGTTTGGGACTATTAAAATAGCCAAACCACAACACTTAGATCTGAGGTAAATCGGCAATAAAACATTGTGGTAAAGTAAGTTACATAAAAAATTATTACCTAGCCCAAACCTGCTTCTGTCAAGAATTACTACATTGAATTTAGATTGCATTACAGCTTGGTTTATTACTTCGACCCATCTCGCTATCCCACTGATGCCCTCTAGCAAACTAGATGCTTCAAGATATATAGTAGTAGACTTGTTCATTCAATACAATATAACAAAATTTAAATTACGGAAGCGCCGTTTAATTGTGGCGAGTGGCCTTGTATAAGCTAGCATAAAAGTCATTTAATTTATCAGCTAACAAGTTCCAGTTGTAAGTGGATCGGACGGATTGCTTAGCTTCATTTGCAGTATTGATTGCATCGGTCAGATTCTCAATTACATAATTCAACTTTTCTGTTAAATCGGTTATTTTCGCGTTTGCAAACACTGTTCCTAATCTTCCACCGTCCAATGCCTCTAAGTTTTCCGGAATATCGCTGGCGATGCAAGGAGTTCCATATGCAAGCGCATCTAATAATGACAGCGACAGACCTTCGAGTTCAGAGGGTATGACGTAAGCTAGCGCATTTTTATATAAAACACTTAAATCATCTTGGGACTTGAATCCGGCAAATATTATTCTCTCGTCAGTCTGTGCTTTTACGATCAACTGTCGAAGATAGGGGTCATTCTCATCGTACCCTCCGGCAACAACTAATCTTAGATTTGGATCATAAAGATTTTTAAATGCATCGATAAGATAATGAGCGCCCTTTTCAGCCACCAACCTTGCAACGAATAAAAAATAACTACTAGGTTTAATATTCAAATCTCTCAAAACGTCAGAACTTGAACTATCAATTGGTGAGATTCCGCCAGGTATAACTCCGGGAACTTTTCCATATCTTTCTTCTATATCCTTTGCCTGAACTCTGGATACAGTCAAAACACTATTTGAGAACTTCACGGACATTGCCTCGGTAAGGATTAAGACCAACTTTCCTAACCTACCCCATTTTGCTCTTTTCCACTCAATGCCGTGACCCTGTGTAATAGAAACCTTCCCGAAAATGCGTGGAATAAAGGCGAACGCGCCTGCACCAAACGCTTGATAGTGAAAAATCTCTACTCCATGGTAAAGCGCATAAAATGTTGCGAACATAGACCCGGTAATTTTCTCAAGTGGACCTTTTCGGATGCTTGGAACATGAACAAATCTAACCCCTTTTATTATGGGAATGTCATTTATGTCTGTTGTATAGATGTAGATTTGGTGCCCCTTATTACATAAGCGCCCTGCCATCTCTAATGTATACTTTTCAACGCCGCCACTAGTCTTGGCATTTTTGATGCAAATAAATCCGATCTTCATATCATTGAACCAAGATGGATTGAATTTTGTGAAGGACATCCGCAACGCTGACTTCTCGTATGCATTTCATGTCCTCACACCCTCTACCGTTATAACAGGGAGAGCAGGGAAGTGCGTGAGTTAGTACTTCTACTGTTTTACCGATAGGCTTCCAATGATTCAAATTAGACATACCAGCTGCGACGATCACTACCGGTACAGAATAGGCACTTGCAACATGACCTGCTACAGAGTCAACTCCGATAAGAAGATTAGCCTGTGAGACGGTGGCACAAAATTCATCCCAATTTAGCTGCCCTACGAGATTCTCGCCATCTTTTGCATATTCTAATAACTTAATCGCAATGAGCTGTTCTTGGTGTGTTGAACCAGTGATAATGATTTTTATCCCGAAATATTTATTGTTGAGCTCAACAATCAAACCGATCCATTTATCCAATGGCCAAAGCTTCTTTTCATCACCACTTCCGGGGTGGATTATCACGACAGGTCCTTCTAAAGACTTTTGGATTTGATTGGATCGGGTTAAACATAAACTTGGTTTGAGGTCTGTTTCTTGCAGATTATTAACACCAACTTCTTTTAACAATGCGAGATAGCTCGTAACCACATGCTTGTCATTAATGTCGAAGGGAATGGAAGACGTGTATAAAAACTCAAGCCCTCCGGTGTTGAACCCAATCCGTGCTTTAACTCCTCCAAAGAAAAGCAATATTGAAGAATTTGGATAGTATGGATATAAATCAATAGCGAGATCAATGTTCATGACTCTCAACTCTTTAACTACATTCTTGCAGTCATTTAGATATGCTAATAATTTTTTCCATCTGGTCATACTACTTCTATTTAGCTTCCAGTGTCTATAACACAAAACACCATCAACTCCTGGGATTGATTGAGCAACTTTTTTTGACCAGGTTCCAACTAGAAGATTTATCTTAGCATCGGGAAAGTTGCTCCTTATTATGGGTATAATTGCAGAAGCTAAAACAACGTCGCCGATATGTGCTGGGTTTGCCAAGATAATATTTCTCGGCGGAGTAGATAGTAAAAATATTCTCTTCTTTACCCGAAACGGCTTCGTTAATGCATTTAGCACTTTAAAATATAATCCCAAAATCTTGTATGGAACAAGATATCCATGCTTTGTTATGCTAGTCATTCCGATTAAACTCTGTAGGCAATATAATAATTTATCTGAATTTATTTTTTACCGCTTGCTTGATGGTATATAATACATAAACAAACGCTTTTCTAAGCATCCTGTAATTATGAGCATTCAAGATTGAGATTATTGTATTAAACTGAAAAGCTATGTTCATTTTAGATAATGGGCCAAATTGGTTTATAGGTGACTTGCCACTTATAATATATGCATTACCATGTTCAAAATGTATCTCTTCGCCAAAATAAAAACCGTCCAAACCGTATTTTCCAGCTGTGATTACATCTAATCCAACAGACAAATATGTATTTAATTTGTCTGGTCTAACCCCAAAAAGTCTAAGAATTTTATCATTGTAGGGTAGAATTCCAACTGAGTAGTCTTTAATTATGGTTGTTGCATGATTCTGTAGATATGGGCCCTTATATATTATTTTATTGGCGTTTAGCTTTGAAAACGACTTAAACTTATCCTCGGCATCTAGATTCAAAAAACGACCGAACACTTCAATGCAAGACAACCTGCTTTGCAGCAGATTCTCAATAAATTTATAGTCAATACGAGAATCAATATTACCAAGCAAAACACCGATATTAGGTTTTAAATTGATGTCCGAAATATATTCTAATGGAGACTCAACATTTCTGTAATTGTCAATGAGGTAAGATTTGCAAAGAACACTTTGGCTTTCTATGTATAGCCTTGGAGATAGATATAGAACAATATCAGACGCGAACTTGTACAAAATTAGTTCGATTTCACGCTTTGCCTTAGCAAAACCTTTTAAGTCATATTTCAAATTGTCAAAATAATCCAATAGAACAGGGCATTTAAAGTTAATTGAAAATTGCAGAACTTCATAAAGCCTCGTTGCGCCAGTCGAATCAAATACTAAATTTATAACTGATGTTAACTCTTGAACTTCTCGCATCGAGGGGAAATTGGCAACTTCTGTTTTTTTTATTAAGACGCCATTAGCAACTTCCGTCAATTGCCAATTATTCTCTTTTCGGTTAACTATAAAAAATCGACAATATTCAGTGCGAGTGATCTCGGTGACAATTGGAAGACGAAAGTCAGACTCAACTGATTTGTTCGATATATAAAGTATATGCATCATATCTTAATCTTACTTACACTCATTTGTTTTTAGGCGAAGCGACAAAGGCAGTAAGTGTATTAAAAGTACATTAATGATAATTATTAGCGGCCAATAGGTTATATTAATCAAGTTGATTTGTATAGATGCCGCAAGAATCACTGTTGTTATAAGCTCCAATAGCGTAAGCCTGCCAACTAATTGGTCATCGAACTTAAATATTAGATATACACCAAGATGGTGTGAGATGGCATATAAAATAGACGCCAGCAGCGCTTGCCAGTAAAAGGATTCGTGCTGAATTACATTCTGGAGAATGTTTGACTGCCATATTTCGGCATCAAGAGCACGGTTGGTTACTAAAAAAATTCCTGAAGCGATCGCTATACCAATTGCTGGAATTGTTATCAGGCTTATATTGTATTTACGTTGACTCTGGAAAGATATGTTAGGTTTAATATGTATAGAACTCGCATCAATTATTGCCCATGCCAGACGAAAGACTCGATCTATTAGATTAAATGCTATTAAAATGTGTCCAAATAATTCCTGGTTATCTCCCTTACTAAATATATATATTATTATTGCTGGCATCAAGTAGCCGACCAAGGAGTTAATTGCATGCCATCTGTTCATAGCCAGGTATGCGATTGAGCCTACGCTTTGTTCGTGCAACCGCATCCAACTTCTAGTAAAGAGGAACAATATAACTCTTAACCTTCCTATTATTAATGCCAAACAAGTGCCCGCTACTGCTGAAATCATATACGACTGTAAATACACTATTTGTAGGCCTTCGCTTGCCTCAAGCATATTTGATTCAATTATCACCAGTAACAAAAAGATAATCGATACTAATGCAGCCCTTAACCCAAAGAGTTTTTCTTGTGTAAGAGCATGATCAATCGCTTTCCCAATTGGCAATATCAATGCAAACAGTAATAATACGATTATTAAAGTTAGTGTTAGGTCATCAACTGCAAGAATAATGGCAACAATTGTTGCGCATGATATGGCAATCCAGTATTTAATTGCGTGTCCGATTTCTTTTATTTTACGCGCAGATAGTGCTGAATTTATTCTGTGAGTCAGCCCGAAATCATAGCCTACTCCAAGACTAATAATTGAAAAATATAAACCGTATGCGAGGTACTGCGGGGCACTTAGTGTATTAATTATTATCAGCAGCGTTACATACCCAGATGCCATCTGAATTAATTGAAATATTCCCGTGCGCAATATCATCTTTTCATTGCTTGGCTATGGCATGTCTGATTGATACCAACAATGCTCTCAATGCGTTTCTAACTCCAATCCTATATATATCCACCACTTTGGGATCAACGCTTTGAGCGGCGGACTCGTTGTTTTTTCTGACTAACGCCCATACAACCATAGGTACTTTTTCGTCATTTGTTAAATCCATACCGTGTTGATATTCCGGATCGTACCCCCCAATTGCAGTAGCTGCTAAACAGCGTGAATTGCCCCAAGCATCAATTGATGATTCCTCACATTTAAAGCCAGCCTTCGTTAGAAGGATTCGAAGTCCAGTTTTAGAAAAACGCCAGCAATCCAGTGGCCCTGGGTGATATGGGTACATAAAGGGAACGCTAATCCAGAGATAACCACCATCTTTTAACATCCTATTGCAGTTTTTCAATGCCTCATCTGGTTCTGTTACATGCTCCAAAACTTGGTCCATCAATATTACGTCGAACTGCTCAGGCAATACATTTAAGCATATGTCAAAGTTAGGGAAAGGTGGATTTGCATAATCAGCCCATTTATAGTTAGTCCTCCATGTGCTTCCCCCTATTTCAAGTGCTCTCATATTTGACGTCGGTAGCTTATTGAATGCTTTCTGCGCTTCTTCTGTCATACGTTTACGTACCCAATGCACTTTCAACCCCCTTTGAGAAATTTAAACAAGTCACGCACTGCCTTACGACCGCCCTGATATCGATTACTCATATCTGCTAGCAGGATGGGATGCACAAGATGTGAAAAGTTGAAGCTTGGAAAGCAATCAAGTTCTAAAATCAATTCTTTTGTAAATATCAAAATATTCTGTCGGTACCAATATTCTATATCTTCATTCTCCCATATTCTTGGTCTTATTATGTCATAGCCGTTGAAGTTATTATTTTCAAATAATTTTTTCCAATATTTTGGGTTTCTTTCTGAAACATGGCCAGTACCACCCTGAAGTGGAGCTGCAGCGGAAAATATAATTATATTTGTATTCTTGCAGATTTTTTCGATAAGATCAGCGTGTAGCGACTCTTCTACGTGCTCCATAACTTCGAGGCAAAAAGTTATGTCTGCAGGCTCGAAATTTTCGACTGAAATAAGATTGCAGCTTACTATTTTATCCCTCGGTACTAGAGTTTTTATGTTGCCCTTTGGAAAGTCGTATCCAGTTATTTGCCTCGCTTTTAAACTTTCCGATGCGACACTTAACCATGTGCCTACGCCGCACCCTATATCTCTCACTGTCTTGTTTTCAAATAGATTATGAATTATGCTGCTAATATCTTCTAATATTATCTTTGCCGATCTTAGACTACCTTCCTGTTGCGACTTATAAAAGTCATCGTCATATACTTTTGAGTTTGTCATTTGAATATTTCCATATTTAGCAGGGGTTTCGCGATTAGATGGATCATGTTCGACCGAAATGGTCCTCAAGCCGAATGATGTCATCCTCACCTAAGTAAGCACCAGACTGAACTTCAATGATTTCCAGGGGAATGGTGCCGGGGTTCGTGAGGCGGTGAACCGCTCCCAGGGGGATGTAAGTCGATTGGTTTTCGGTCAAGGTCAGCACTTTGTCGCCATTGGTGATTTCAGCGGTGCCAGTCACCACGATCCAGTGCTCGGCACGGTGGTGGTGTTTTTGCAGGCTCAAGCTAGCTTTGGGCTTGACCTGAATGCGCTTAACTTTGAAGCGGCCACCTTCGTCGATGCTGTCATACCAGCCCCAGGGGCGATGCACTTTGCGGTGCAGCGTGTGCTCTTCGCGTTTTGTTTTCTGCAACTGGGTGACGATGTGTTTGACGTCTTGGCTACGGGATTT
>FUWD013429958.1_pt9 | contig 16792 bp, 22 predicted proteins | sample 1063281 | NCBI WGS metagenome assembly FUWD01 (sample SAMEA79048168, study PRJEB19326) | metagenome | biome: marine | reverse complement strand
CATATTTATTTAAAATAATGAAACCAGGTATTCTTCTTTTGTTTATATCTGGATTTAGGCATAAAAAAGTTCATTGTCATAATCATGATGTATGGGAATAGATTCATGATATATAGGAATGGGTTTCATGTTAATTGTTTTCATGTTATTGTTTTATTTTGTTTTTATTGTTTTTTTGTCTAAATACTATGCCGAGCACATTTCACAAATTTCATATTCTTCTTCTGTTGCTTCTCTAATGGCACTCTTGGTTGCATCTTCTGGCTCTATTGTAAACTGCTGAGCACTGTGTGCCGCCTTGCGTCGCAAATAATAAATGCCAGTCTTGAGTCCCTTTTTCCACGAATAAATATGCATAGACCCAAGTGCGCGAAAGTTGGGCTCTTCCATTGATAAATTCATACTCTGGCTTTGACAGATAAACACGCCTCTGTCTGCAGCCATGTCAATGATATACTTGCTCGGAATCTCCCAAACAATCTTGTACTTGTTTCGCATATGCTCTGACAGACAAGTCAAGTGCTGCACCGACCCACGGTTCGCAATTATACTATTTTTTATCTTCTCGTCCCACATACCTAATGCAATGAGTTCACGCATTAAATACTTGTTAATCATCACAAACTCTCCCGCCACAGTTCGTCGGACATAAAGGTTGCTGGTAAACGGTTCAAAGCATTCGTTAAAGCCCAGTAACTGAGACGTGGATGCGGTTGGCATAGGAGCAACTAATAACGAGTTTCTTAGTCCGTGCTTTCTAATACTTTGCTTTAATACAAACCAGTCGTATCTGCCAGAACACATATCCGCACCGTTTTTCCACAAGTCAAACTGAAGCAAACCCTTGGATGCGGGTGAGCCTTCAAACGTAGAATACGCCCCACAATAATCGTCGTTAGCATCATGATGTCCTATGGTGCTCGTATTAAACAATTCAATGGCAATTTCGTTACTCTTTTCTAGTGAAGCATGGTAAATCGTCTCGAAAATCAAACGATTAATTTCTCTGGCTTCTTCACTATGAAATGCCACATCCATTAAAATAAAAGCATCTGCTAAACCTTGCACACCAATGCCAATAGGGCGATGACGCATGTTACTGCGTTTAGCTTTTTCCGTGGGGTAAAAGTTTATGTCAATAATGCGGTTTAAATTCAAAACAATTATCTTAACAATCTTGTGCAATTCTTCATAGTTGAACTCTTTTGTTTCTTGGTTCACATACATGGGCAAAGCAATTGACGCAAGGTTGCAGACCGCCGTCTCGTTTTTGTCTGAATATTCCACAATTTCCGTACACAAATTGGATGACCTAATTGTACCAAGATTTTGCTGATTCGATTTAGCATTACATGCATCTTTGTACAAGAAATACGGTGTACCCGTTTCCATCTGCGATTCCAACATTTTTAGCCACAATGCACGGGCCTTAATGGTTTTCTTAGCATACCCCTCAGTTTCGTACCGAGTATACAAAGCACAAAACGCTGCACTATGCGATTCAACTAAACCAGGGCACTCGTTAGGACAAAAGAGCGACCAATCCTCGTCTGCCACTACACGCTCCATAAACAGGTCCGAAATCCATAGTGCATAAAACAAATCACGACCTTTAGCATTTTCGTCGCCCTGGTTTTTTTTCATATCAAGAAACTCAAACACGTCTGCATGCCACGGTTCCAAGTAGATGGCAATAGACCCAGGTCGGCGGTTTCCCTGATTTACATATCGGGCAGTTTCGTTAAAAACACGTAGCATGGGAACAATGCCATTTGACATTCCGTTGTTGCCTTTAATAATACTCCCGCTAGAGCGAACATTGCTAATAGACAAACCAATACCACCTGAGTGCTTGGATATTTTTGCACAATCTTTAAGTGTATCATAAATACCATCAATACTGTCTTCTTCCATGGTAATAAGAAAGCAAGAACTAAGCTGAGGGTTAGACGTACCAGCATTAAATAAAGTTGGTGTTGCATGAGTAAAATGCTTCTGGGACATGTGGTAATATGTTTCTTCGACTTTATCTAAATTATCACCGTGAATGCCAAGGGACACACGCATCCACATATGCTGAGGTCGCTCTACAATTTGGCCATTAATTTTAAAGAGATAACTGCGTTCCATAGTTTTAAACCCAAAATAGTCAAACAAATAGTCTCGACTATAATCAATCAAGCCTTCCAGCCTTACTGAATGTTTTTCCACAATGTCCCATAGGTTAGCAGAAATAATTGGTGCTGTCTTAGTCAAATTATTTTTATCTTTATTGTGAAAAAGTTTGGACATGGTATCACAAAACGACGGCAACGTATTCTTATGAAGGTTAGATATGGATATACGTGCGGCTAAAACAGAATAGTCAGGGTGACTAGTAGATAAAGACGCACACTGCTCGGCCATAAGTTCGTCAAGCTTGGTGGTTGGAATTTTATCAAACATCTGGTCAATAACTTTCATTGATAATGACGAATAGTTGATGCTACCCGCAATACCACACTCATTGCCAATTTTTTTAATTCGCCTTAGAATCTTGCCAAAAGCAACCTCCTCAAACTCTCCGTTTCTCTTGAGCACTCTCATTTCATTATTGCTACTTGGAGAACTTGTGGATTCGGTGTTGGTTGTTGTGTTCATTCTTCTGGCTTTTTCTTTAGTCTTAACTATCTTTTATCAAGCAATGTTTTTAATTCATTTTTTTATTTTTATTTGTGTTAAAAATGATTTTTGTTGTTTCTATAAAACATCACAAAAACTATGAATGTCCAATTACCCATGTGTTTATTAGATTGGATACATCCAGATAAAATAAATTGGAGTGGATTGTCTAAAAATCCGTCAGAAAGTGCTATACAGTTGTTAGAAAAAATCAAGATAAAATAAATTGGTATATGTTGTCTCAAAATTCGTCTGCTATGCACTTGTTAGAAAAAAATCAAAATAAAATAAATTGGAGTGCATTGTCTGCAAATCCGTCAGCAATGCATTTGCTAGAAAAAATCCAGATAAAATTCATTGGATGTGTTTGGCTAAAAATCCGTCAGATATACGGTTGCTAGAAAATCCAGATAAAATAGATTGGGATTTGTTGTCTCAAAATCCGTCAGAAGGTACTATAAAGTTGCTAGAACAAAATCCAAATAAAATTAATTGGATAAATTTGTCTAGTAATCCGTCAGCAATGCAGTTGCTAGAAAAGAATCCAGATAAAATATATTGGTTTTATTTGTCTCGAAATCCGTCAGCCATGCACTTGTTAGAAAAAAATCAAGATAAAATAGATTGGTATATGTTGTCTAGGAATACGTCAGAAGGTGCTATGCGGTTGCTAGAAAATAATCCAGATAAAATAGTTTGGGAAAGGTTGTCTATAAATCCCTCAGCCATGTACTTGCTAGAAAAAAATCCAGATAAAATAAACTGGTTTTGCTTGTGTAACAATCCGTCAGAAGGTGCTATACGGTTGCTAGAACAAAATCCAGATAGAATTGATTGGAATTGGTTGTCTGCAAATTCATCAAAAGATGCTATGCAGTTGCTAGAAAAATATCCAGATAAAATAAATTGGCATCGTTTGTCTCAAATTCCGTATATATTTAAATATGATTATAAACAGATGAACCTGAACTGTATGTTGTTTAAAGAAGACTTAATGAAAAAAATATTTCATCCTCGCAATATACCCAAGTTTAAAGATTGGAGGATTGATGGATTTGACTCTGATTTAAATTAAATTGCAAACAAATTATTGTTTTTTAAATATTACATATACAATCAACATATTAGTTCCAATTAAAATAAACTGCTGTAGCACTACTAAAAGACTTGACAGTTTTGTAGCAGGGCTCAAGTCACTAATACCCACTCCTGACTGAATTGTTGTGCTTAAAGATAAAAAATCAATATACTGTGGGTCACGAACAGTATTGTCATCAAACTTAAAATTCAACCCTTCAATGACATAATAAACCAAAGAAAATAAAAAAATTATAAAAATGTGAAACAAAAAAGACGAAATTACATACTTCATTAAAACGTTTGTTAGTTACTAACTATATTATCTGTATAAAATTTAACAAATAATATTTATATATCAAAATCAAACCCATTAACTCCCCAATCTTTAAACTTGGATATATTGCGAGGATGAAACCGATTCTTCATCAAGTCTTCTTTAAAGATTAAACAGTTATATTTCATTTTTTTATAATTATAAGTGAATATATGCAGATTACTAAACAAACAATTCCAATTTATTTTATTTAAATTCTTTTCAAATAACCACACAGCACCTTTTGAGGTATTATTAACCAAACATTGCCAATCTATTTTATCTTGATTCTTTTCTAGCAACTGGATAGCACCTTCTGATGGATTACTAGACAATTCACTCCAATCTATTTTATCTTGATTTTTTTCTAACAACTGCATAGCATGTTTAGACTTATTTCCAGACAACATCCACCAATTTATTTTATTGAAATTTTTTTCTAACAACTGCATGGCACCTTCTGAGGTGTTTGAAGATAAATTAAACCAATCTATTTTATCTTGTTTTTTTTCTAGCAACCGCATAGCACCTTCTGAGTTATTGCGAGACAATGCATGCCAATTTATTTTATCTGGATTATTTTCTAGAAACTGCATGGCTGACGGATTTTGAGACAACATATACCAATTTATTTTATCTGGATTCTTTTCTAGCAAGTGCGTGGCTGACGGATTACCAGACAACCAATCCCAATTTATTTTATCTGGATTTTTTTCTAGCAACAACATAGCACCTTCTGACGGATTTTTGGACAAATTATACCAATCCATTTTATTTGGATTTTTTTCTAGCAACCGCATAGCACGTTTTGACGGATTTTTGGACAAATTATACCAATCTATTTTATCTTGATTTTGTTCTAGCAACTGTATAGCACTTTCTGACGGATTTCTAGACAAACCATACCAAGTTTTTATTTTATTTGGATTTTTTTCTAGCAACTGCATGGCAGCACCTTCTGACCGATTCAAAGACAAATACTCCTTTTCCCACTTAATATGAGTTGAACCGATCCAATCCAATAAACACATTGGCAATTCTACATTCATGTTATTTCTTATAACTAACAAAAACTGTTTATATTAATTAATTAATTATTATTTTGTTAGTAAGAATAATTTTTAACTTGTTTTATGTTTTTACTGGTTTGATATTTGATGTATTTTGCTCATTTCAAAATATTTGCATGTCTTTACTACCCCATTGTCAACATAACTTATTGCAAATAAGTCTGGTTTGCATGATACCCATGGCTGTATATCTGCATACTGTTTAGTCATGGAACAGCAGTCGGCGAATTTTACCACATACTGCTCTAAATCGGCAGACATGGAAATAATTTGGGCTTTTACTCGCTTGTGCACTCGCTTGCACTTGTGCACCCAGACAAAGTCTCCTACTACATATTTTGTGACGGCAACAGCTTGCTGGATTAGGGTAGGGGGTTCCATAACTTCACAATCCATTTGATAAAGCAACTCGGTATTTTTATCAGAGCAACCATAACAATTTGACACAATGGACGTTTTTAAGTTTTTACTGGATTGGTCATAGTCAGGTTTCACTTGACCACGTCTTAAAGGTTGTTTCGCCTTGATGCGGTTTAAATATCGCTCGTAGCAGTTATGCTTGATATCGACGCCGATTCCGCCAGGTGACCCAGCACCAGGTCTCATTCTGGTAATAGTGTAACGCGTACTACTTTTTCCAGGGTTGGCAGTTACTACTTTTTGCACATGGGGTATTTTGCGGTCACTCATTTGATTCCAGTTGACTCCGCCTCCACCTATATATGTCGACCCAGAGTTGAGAATTGTTTGGGTTTTATCATTGGCTTTTTCATAAACAGATAGTGCTGCTAAATTCATGGCGTATAAAGATGACGCAACACGTACAGTGTTTTGGATACGTTTAAGACGCTGGTATTGTGCAGCTGGAGAACTGGATGACTTGAGAGCATTAGTTTTACCTGATGCACGACACATAGTTGGTGTTTCGCAACAAGGGGTTACTACTCTTGATATATTGTTAAACTCGTCATAATCCATTGTTATTTATTTTTCCTTTGGTTATAGTAATAAAATATTTATTTTATTACTTTTTATTTAGTTATCTTACTTTGTAATCTTATTATTTTTTTATTTAGTTATCTTGCTTTGTAATCTTATTATAACACTCTTTACACTGGTATAATTGATAATCATTAATTTCCAACATATGTATTAATTGATTTAATTCCTTTAATCCATTTGCATTTATGTTTGATAAAAGAGTTATATTATTATACGTATTTACCAGTTGTATTATATTATTTATAAGTGAAGACAGTTCTTCCTTTTCAATTTGTTCATCCAATAGGATTGTATTTATAAATATTTCACTCTGAATATCTTGGCAAAATTGTTTTAATTCGGCAATTGTGATTGGATTAGGATTTATTATTACTTATTTATAATAACTTGTCTCTAATACATTAACAACAAAAAACAAATAAATTAAACATTATTGAAAATTAATCTTATTAATACTGCACTACAATTTCTTGGTTGCACATGTTGCACTTGAACAAACTCCAATCATCAATAGACAGGCTGTTCACTAAATCTTTGAATTTATTTATACTTAAATCTGACATATTTGTCAATATTTAACAATTCTACTAATGTTTTAGTTTGAGTTATAATTTCATTTAAATCAGAATGGGTTTTTTTTAATGTTGTTTGAATTTTTTTGTCCATAATATCTTGATAAAATGTTTCCACGTCTGTAATGGTAATGTTTGGATCACCTCCACACTTGACATGAGCTGTTAAAATGCACACCCTGGATATAGCATCATAAGTGGTAGCACAATCATAACATATTGACTCTTCATATTCATTACACGTTACGTCATAATCGTTAACCATTTCTTTACAATTTGCACAATAATCTCTTCGAGTTATTTATTATTACTTATTTAATATAACTTGTTTATAATATATTTTTACAAAAAAAACAAATAAAGCGTGTAAAATATGTAAAAATATAAAACCTATAAGAAAATAATGAAGCAGATAAATTATATTAAGCCTCCCAATTGTGACAAATTGTTTAAAAAACTTGAAGGATTTCAATTTACTAATTGTCAAAATTACAACCCTATTTACGAAATATTTTTTAATCTCTCTCCCCAAAACTACAACCAGATTCATCTTAACCACAAATATCACCTGATAGACATTCTCAGTACAGAGTCTTCCACAAACCAACATAGCGTTTTTAACTCAGTCTTGCAAGATTGTGCATCTTGTCCTCCTAATACTTTAGAAACTAACACTCTTATAAAACATCAAAACATTAAAAACACGAAAAAACCCTACACATTTAAGCAAAACATCTTTGTAAAAATTGCTCCGCTTCTTGACCCTTTGCATTTTATTTCGGGAAAATATGATGTATCTAAAACAGATACTTTTACCAAGTTTTTACCTGTACCTGCTTGCATGTTAACCGATAAACATATTTTACCTAAAGAAGAGATTAAGGTAAATGACGTAAATAACGTATCTTATGTAGACGGGTTTTTTTCTTTTTTGTCAAATCAGTTAGTTGAGAATTTTCATTTTACAAATGGAATCAAGTACTATGGATCATTTTTAAGCGTAAAAAAGAATTTCATGTTTAACATTGCAGATGACATTCATTATTTAGTTGATTGTGACTTTTTTAACACTAATCAAAAAACAATGTTTGAGGTGCAAGACTATAGCCACCTTATTGAGACAGAAGAGCCTAAACCTCGACTTAACTTGAAACCACTTGATTCATATTCTGATGCTGTTTTATCATTTGATGACGTTAGTACAGTTGATGTTGACGTTGATACTAAATCCAAAGCAATCTCCATACAACAGCAAACAGAATCAGTGCTATTAACTGCGGATGAAAATACATCATTTGCACCCAAGTTGTCATCGGCGTCATCTGGCACATCTTGTTCCACTATTTCGTCAACATCAAGTAAAAGTGGCAATAGCAATGAAAATAGTGATGATGATACTAACGAGGATAGTGACGATGATACTAACGAGGATAGTGACGATGATACTAACGAGGATAGTAATGATAATTGTTCATCCGATAATGATGAAGAAGAACAAATTTATGCTACAATACCCCAGTTTCCAGTGCAACTTATTTGCCTAGAAAAGTGTGTTGAAACTCTGGGTGATTATACTGATAGCAAAAAAATATCTGACGCCGAATGGTTTGCTATTCTCATGCAAGTAATTATGAGTTTAGCCGTGTATCAAAAAACATATCATTTTACACACAACGATTTGCACACCAACAATATTATGTACGTAGAAACTAAGAAAAAGTTTATCTACTATCGTTATAACCAGGTTGTGTATCGTGTGCCAACATTTGGAAAAATATATAAAATAATCGATTTTGGTCGTGCTATATTTGACTATCGTGGCAAGCGTTTCTGCTCAGACTCTTTTCAAAAACATGGTGATGCTCATTCTCAGTACAATACAGAGCCATACTTTGACGACAGTAAAGTAAGAGTTGACCCTAACTATAGTTTTGATTTGTGTCGCTTAGCTTGCACTGTTTTTGACGACCTACTTAATGTAGATTTTTCGGGTGAGTGCTCCATGACAGAATTGGTGACTAAAACAAACAACCCTGTCGCTAAATTAATTGCAGACTGGTGCACGAGCGACGACGGAAAAAACGTTTTGTACAAAGATAATGGGGATGAAAGATACCCCGATTTTAAGCTGTACAAGATGATTGCAAGACGTGTCCACAAGCATACGCCCCAGGCTCAGCTACTAAGACCCGAGTTTAAACAATTTGAATGTAAAAAAAATCAAACCGCGCCTAAGGACATGCCATTTGTAAATATTGATGCCATGGAATGTTACGCTTAAGTTTACGACAGCCGAATATTTTACATTAAATATAAAATCCATTAACTCCCCAATCTTTAAACTTGGATATATTGCAAGGATGGAACCGATTCTTCATCAAGTCTTCTTTAAAAATTATTTAAAATAATTAAAATCAAAATGAATTGTAATTATAACGTTTATAATAAGAACAAAGATGAGCGAGGATATTAGCACGGACATTAACGATTATACCATACAGGAGTTATATGATATTTTGGATTTAAACAGCGAAGATGTGATTGTGAACGATGTGGTCAACTCAACCGATCAAGATATACAACGTTATACCCAAGAAGGCAACCAGGAAATGGCCACATTTTTTCAAGAAATCAAAACCAGATTGGTTGACGATTTAGAACAGCAAACGGCTGATGACAATAATCAAACTGACCAATGGATGAAATACCAAGCTTTGCCTCAGTCAAATGATGTTCAGCGTGACAAAGTAACTAACCGTGTGCAAAAGATTGATGTCTTGGAAAACCAACAACAAGTACCCATGAATCGTAAACATCTTGGTGTCAACAACAACTTTAATGTAAGCGTGGCTCAAGACACACTTAATCCCAACTTAACAAACTCAACAACTCGGTTCATTAATCTGGACAGCCAGTTTCGGCAGGCATCAGGTGGTATTGACACAAGTTCCACTGACTATACACTTGACTTGTCTGACCCTTTAAACAATGTGCTAAATATGCGTCTGTATTCATTTCAAATACCTTATACATGGTATGTAATCGACAACCAGTTTGGCAATACATGTTTGTGGATTACTAATTATGAGGTCGCTTACCAAGTCTCAATAACACCTGGCAATTATTCGGCCGCTGATTTTGTAGTTGAACTTAACGAAGCCATAATTAGTCGGGCTGGATTTAGTTGGACTAATTCTACATATCTTCCTGCAACCTTTAACAAAGCAAATGGCAAAATTACTATTATGTTGGATGGAGGAAAAGACCCTGGTGGGTTTATTATTTCTACTGTAATAACTACATTTGACAAAACTGTTAACGCATACTTTACATTTTTTGATTTTTCTGGGCAAAAAAACTGCATGGACGGACCATCTTGCACGGGAAACAAAGACATGACGTTTAACAACACACTTGGTTGGCTCATGGGTTACCGCTTGCCAATTGTGCCTGTTTTAACTACGGGAAACACTGGTATCGGCGTCTTAGATTTAAACGGACCCAAGTATTTTATCTTTGTATTAGATGACTACAACCAAAATCACATTAACAATGGCGTGGTTACTATTACAGAATTGTCAACATCGCTTGCGGTTCCGTCTTACTACAACCCGACGCAACCGCACGAGTGTACCGTGGATACAAATGCATCCGTGTTATCAAATGCACAAATTATGGGGGACTTTGCTTTGGATAATATTGCAAATGGAGGTGGAACGTTTTCTACACCCAATGCTATCGGCAAAACTAACGTGAGTTACGGAAAAACTGCGACGGTTTTGCCCACTGCACCTCGGACTCTAACCCAGTCTCAGCTATACACGATAAACGAAATTACTAAAAATCGCGAGAAAAATACGTCATATCGTGGTAAAGCTCCAAACAACTCCGACACGTTTGCCATTATTCCAATAAAAATGAGTGGGTCGGCTGAAACAGGAGGAATGTATACAGATTTTAGCGGGTCGTTGCAGGATAATAAGCGAACGTACTTTGGACCAGTTAATATTGACCGTATGCGGGTCAAGTTAGTGGATGACCGTGGATATACGGTAAATCTACATGGGGCAGAGTGGTGTGTCACGATAATTGCAGATGTGCTGTATCAGTATTAATTTTACTTTTAAAAAACAATATAAATAAATAGTTATAATACTAATTAGAATGACTAACCAAGTATTTTGCGTATTTGCGAGCAAGGATGATAGTGATTTTTATTTACAGTTTGTGCTTTTACACACATGTTGTTCTTTGGAGAGAGCTATGGAAATTATTCGCGAACGTAACGCATGTGACCAAAATAAATATGAAAGAGATAACCATATTTTAAATAAGCCACTAATAACATCGTGTTATGGTGATCTCAGCCAGGAAAACGATTATACTTATGTTGGTCTAAGAACTGATTGCGTTGAAATTAACGAGGGTAACAGGTTTGGTGGATTTTACGGATATTTGGTTGAACGAATGATAATGGAGTAATACTAGTGGATTGTAATTAAATTAAAAAAACAATATAAATATATTTTGTTAAATTAACTAATTACTTTAAATGACACGAAGAGATAATTGCCCAATATGTCATAATTACGTTGGCGACGATGAACCAACTTGTTCTTCATGTGGTGAGTCATATTGTTATAATTGTTTAGGAGAAAAACATATTGCAACTGTAAAATATCATCATATGATTAAATGTAGAGAAGAATATGAACGTTTAGAATACAATTGTCCAAACTACGAATACAAACATTTAGAATACGAACGTTTCGAATTAAAATGGCAAATGTTTGCATTTGGACAAGACATTGGGTATGAGTCTTATGATTATGATGATTCTTTTGAAGAGTTTACATGCAATTCTTGTATAGAAGTGGAAAAAATTGATTGTGAAAGAAATAAAGAACTTGAAAAATTAAAAACCGAAATCAAAATGTTAAAAGCAATAATTAAAGACCAAAAGTAAAAACAATTGTTTTTTATTTAATTATGTTATACGATACGATACTTCTATCTAAATACTATTACTTTTGACTCTTTGGTCTACAAGGTCTTGCTCTCGCAGTTCATTCCAAATAGCAAGACGAATTTCTTTTTCCGCTACTTCAGCCAAGGCCTTTTTACTAGCTCTGATTGCCTGGGTAATTTTGTCTTCTTCCGCCAACATCTTACGCTTAGCCTCAGCCCTTGCGTCTCGGTCATCTACGTGTTTTTGCACAAACCAGTACTTACCAGCCTGCTTATTGTGGAAAAACTTGTTGCCCATTTTGGTTCTTTCTAAGTCAAGAATAAAGTTAGACACTGTGTCACTGCAAAACCACTTTTCAAAGTGTACAATAGCACTGTAGTATTTGCATCCTGTCTTAAAATCCGTCTTTTCCAAAGGATATACCTTTGAAACAACACCATATCCTTCTCTGTAAAATGCCTCAGTAATGTAATCAACCTCTTGACCTGGTTCTAAGTACACTTGGTTTAATTCTACACGGGGAAGAAACAAAGAGACACAAGTTCTAGGAGTTTGGTTATCTGATAACATATTTAAAAGTTATTAATTGGAGTTATTGTAATTATTATTCAAATTGAATTGTGTAATAATTAAAGCAAATTAATTATTTCATTTTTATTTTTTTATTGGTTTTTTTATTTTTTTATTAAATTAAAAATGATATTTATTAAACACTTGTGCAATATATCATTAAGATGAATGTTGAATTACCAATGTGTTTATTAGATTGGATTAATACAGATAAAATAAATTGGGTATATTTGTCTGCAAATACATCCAAATGTGCTATACAAATGTTAGAAAAAAATCCAGATAAAATATATTGGGAAAAATTGTCTGTAAATCCGTCAGAACATGCCATGCAGTTGCTAGAAAAGAATCAAGATAAAATAGTTTGGTGGGGGTTGTCTAGAAATTCGTCAAAATATGCTATACAAATGTTAGAAAAAAATCAAGATAAAATAGTTTGGTGGGGGTTGTCTATAAATTCGTCAAAATATGCTATACAAATGTTAGAAAAAAATCCAGATAAAATAAATTGGGAAGAGTTGTCTCAAAACTCGTCAAAAGGTTCTATGCAGTTGCTAGAAAAGAATCAAGATAAAATAGTTTGGTATGCCTTGTCTCGAAACTCGTCAGAATATGCTATACAAATGTTAGAAAAAAATCCAGATAAAATAGATTGGTATTGGTTGTCTAGAAATCCGTCAGAACGTGCTATGCAGTTGCTAGAAAAGAATCCAGATAAAATCAATTTGGACTTATTTGTCTGTAAATCTGTCAGAACGTGCCATGCAGTTGCTAGAAAAGAATCCAGATAAAATAGTTTGGGATTGGTTGTCTATGAATTCGTCAGAAGGTGCTATGCGGTTGCTAGAAAAAAATCAAGATAAAATAAATTGGGATCAATTATTTAAAAATCCGCATATATTTAAGTATGATTATAAACAAATGAAAATAAGCTGTATGTTGTTTAAAGAAGACTTAATAAAAAATAGATTTCATCCTCGCAATATACCCAAGTTTAAAGATTGGAGGATTGATGGCTTTGACTCAGATTCTGATTTGGATGAAAAATAATTATTGTTATTAAACATTTCGAATGCAAAATGTCGCTTGATATGTGTTATTTTTTACTTTTTATTCATTTTATAAAAAAATGAATTATTTATTTTACAATGTTTTCTTCAAACATTTCTTACACTATTAATGGATTCTTTAAAAAACACAATCACGTCACTATATGTAACCGGAATTCACGTCGGAACAAACGAGCAGTACATTCATAAAATATTTACCAAGTTAGGAAGAGTGTATAAAATAAAGTACTACCAAGGGACAACAACCGCACATGTTCATATGAAGTGTTGGTGGAATAAAACCGAACACATTAAGTCTTTTGCAGACAAAATTGAAACTGGAGTTACTGTGCCAGTTGTCTATAACCTAATATATTATTGGAATATTGGACTGTTTAATCCAAACAGTAAAATTGGAAAAACAAACAAAAACATTGAAATACAAGAATTATTAGAGTTTACAAAAAAGTTTGGAATTAATATAAATCCCACATCATCTTCTTCTTTAATTCAAGACAATGTAAATAACTCTATACTTTATAAAGATCCTCATTGTATTACATCCAATTAACTTTTTTAATTTTTTGTGTGCTAGTTTATATAATAATTAAATATTAATATATATATATATTAGCAGAATAGCTCAGAGGTAGAGTGTTGGTTTCATAATCCAAAGGTCAATGGTTCAATCCCATTATCTGCTACTTTTTTTGCTTTTTTTTTATATTTAAGAATATTGTGTTTTTCAGCCTATGTTCTGTATAATTATTGTTTTATATACAATGTAAAACAATATTACATTGTACAATCATGTATTAATATAACTTAGCTTAGCTTAATTGGTAGAGCGACGGACTGTAGTTCCGTAGGTCGTTGGTTCAATTCCGACAGCTGAGACATTTTTTATATTTTTTTATATTTTTGTTTTAATTTACAAATAATATTGCGTTACTTTAGCAATACCAATAATGGGAAAACAAAACACTCGCAAAAATAATCCTTGGATAAGATTCGTAAAAGCTACGTGGATTGACATGAAAAAATCCAACAAGGATGTCAAATACAAGGACGCCATGAAGGAGGCTGGCAAACGCTATAAGAAAAAGGGTGGTGCTATGTACAGCAGTGGCGTGGCGGACAATGCAGCCGCAGTTAAAGGTGGAGGACATTTAACTGATTCCGCTGATCTTAATGATGATGCATCTCATGCTGATGAAAATCTTACAAAAGCGTCTATGGGTGGCCGTCGTCGTCGTCGCCGTAAAAGTACCAAGAAAAAGTCTCACAAAGGAGGTCGTAGAGGTCGTAAAAGTCGAAAGTCTCGTAGAGGTCGTAGATAAAAAAATAAAAAGCCTTTAAATTTAAAAATGATTTATAATATTATCATGTATTGTTATTATCTAAATCATTTATAAACTCAACAACCATGTCACTTTGTCATATGCTTAAAATGATTGGTCCTAATCCAGGAGAGGATATGGATATGGATATGGATATGGATAATATAACAACATTTTACAATGGATCTTTTATACTATTGTCCAATATTTGGTTTGGAATTTGTCAAATGGTTGATATGATTGGTCCTAATCAAGGAAATGATATGGATAATCAAGAAAATGATATGGATGATCAAAGAAATGATATGGATGATCATAAAATTGATCCCGTAATAAAACTACTAGCAGATTTATACATTCCAACTGAATATGAATTAACACTAACTAGGAGTGAACAATACAAATTAATATCTAAATTTATTGAACTATAATTAGTTAATTTGATAAAAAATATAAAAAATATAAAAATATAAAAAATATAAAAAATATAAAAACAATGAGATTATCTCTTTGTTTTTTATTTAACATAAAGATTATTATATCACATATAATTGATAACTAGCCAAAACAATTATATATACGTATAATAAATATAAATGTTTACTAGAAGATTTGATGACCCATGTCGCATTGTTAAAGATAATCAAATAACAACTGAGCCTGGGAGGTACATGCTTGACACACCTGGAAACGGTTCCAAACCCTTTTATATGGAAGACCCTCAAATTATTCCCCAAAAATGGGCAGGTAACCTATGGACCCATAGTGTCGACATTCAAAGTTCCATGCTTGGTTTAGACAAAACTGTGAATCGCGATTGCCTCATTACCACTGGCTCAAACTGCGGTCGACCATTAAAACCCGAAATTATTGCACGTCCAATTGACTACCCTACCAGTCGAGCTTTAACCACCGATCAATCACGCGCTACCGACCCAGCGTGGATGGTGCGAGATATGGATCAAAGTTATCGCACACCTCTTATGTCCAACTGGCAATCCAACGACCGCATATTTCAGCAATTTCAGTACGACAGTAGTAGTCGCATCGCAGAAAAAGATGGATTTGTTCGCCAAACGTTTTGTGTTCCAACAGATACCAACTTTTACGGATTGCCTAGCAACTCAATTAACTTGAGCAACTCTTCGCACAGCAACTTTTCTGCGTCTAACCAAAAAATATAAAAATGCGTTAATATTGTTTAAATAGAATCCAAATAAACTATAAAATGAATAATTCTGTTTTATATTATAGCAACAACTGCCCTCACTCTGCCAAATTACTTCAATATCTAAAAAGACCAATATGGCAACCAAGTTTCAATACATTTGCATAGACAACCGTGTAAAAGAAGCCGATGGCAAGGTCAAAATTGTTTTGCAAAACGGAGCCAAGGTTATTATGCCACCAACCCTCACATCCATCCCTGGTCTTATGCTTTTAGACCAAAACTTCCGGATTCTATACGGTGACCAAATTTACAAATACATTGAGCCCAAACAACAAGAAGAAACTCGCGAGGCAACCCAAAATAACATGGAGCCGAGTGCATTTGCCTTTGGTGGATCAGGATCTATCGTGTCTGACAACTTTAGTTTTTTAGATCAGGATTTAAAAGCAGAAGGAAACGGCGGCACACGTCAAATGCACCACTACGAAAGTCTAAACCCTGACCAAAACCAGCAAAACAATCTTGCCGCTCGTCCAGGAAACGACAACATTAAAGACTCTGGTAACCGATTGCGTGACGGAGATGTAAATACCACATATAAACCATTGTAAGTTACTTAATACAAGGTTTACCTGTACAACGGTCGCTACCACAGCTATATTTAGAATTTTTCAATGTGTAACTGTACTTTTTAGGACACGAACTAACAAAGAAATCAATGAGCAGTATAATTTTCTTGTAAAAAAATTTGTATGTATGGAAGGTATTAGGTTTATTATTTTACTCATTAAATTAACTAATAAATTGTATTTATATTAATATCGAAACACTCAAACCCATTAATCTTCCAATTTTTAAACTTGGGTATATTACAAGGATGTTATCTATTCTTCATTAAGTCTTCTTTAAACAACATACAGTTCTGTTTCATTTTTTTATAATCGTAAGTGAACATATGCGGATTTTGAGACAACCAATACCAATTTATTTTATCT
>FUWD013429958.1_pt4 | contig 16792 bp, 19 predicted proteins | sample 1063281 | NCBI WGS metagenome assembly FUWD01 (sample SAMEA79048168, study PRJEB19326) | metagenome | biome: marine | reverse complement strand
ACTTGTTCTACATCAATATTTACTAATTCAGATATCTGAGTAATTTTATAATATACTTTACACGAATGCCATTGCAACGAAATTAATGGCAACGCAAAATATTTAAACCACATTGTAATGGGAACAATTAAATTAATACATGGCTTACCATCTTTGTAACAATTGCCATGTTGTGACCAAGTTTTCAATTGCTCTTTACTTTGCGAAATAAACAACATACTCGATTCAGACGGCACTAAATTATTCATGTAGTCATAATTGTATAATGTATTGCTATACTGGTTGTCAAATTGTGATCCTCCAACATCTAACTTGATATTCTCAATTATTTTATATCCCAAGTAATTGCAATAAGACTGTCCTTCGGGTAAAACTGGCAAAAAAAACTGCAGTGCAAAGTTCTTTGCCAAGTCACCCTGTCTTTTAACTCTTGAAATATATGTTTTTCCAAAAACACACTCGTCTTTACCATAATATTCAATAATATCATTGTGAAACGACTTGGCGTTTTCAACAACCCTTTTTATTGGCTTATTGCCAATTGTTTCCATCACAAATTTATCTGCTTTTATAAGTGCACTATCTCCTGGCGTAAAAAAATTCAATTTACTCGTATCCGAATCTCCAGTTAGCATTTCGTCCTCTGCACCATAAAAAAATAATTCTTGACGTGATTCTGACATTGTGAATTTTATTATTTATAATATAAACCTTGTATTTAAGTGTTTTTGTTTTTTGTTTTTTGTTTTTTGTTTTCTGTTTTTTGTTTTTTGTTTTTTGTTTTTTGTATAAAACTAACAAATGGTAAAAATAACTTAGAGGCAACTTTAGTATTATAATGAAACCAAATGGAGCAAAAGTCTATTTACGATGAATATTTTGCATTGCACGCACAGCACATTCAAGAATACGGCATTAAAACAACCATTGTACTAATGCAAGTTGGTGTTTTTTACGAAATGTACGGATTGCGAAACGTAGCAACACAAGAAATTAAACGTGACGACGCAGAACCTCGCATTGTTGAGTTTGGAAATATTTGTGAACTTGCGGTTGTTCCCAAGTCCAATGCGTTTTATTTAAACAAAAAATACAACATACTCATGTGCGGATTCAAAGACGATATTGTAGACAAATATGTGAAAAAAATGCAAGACGCAGGATACACCATTGTCCTTTACAATCAAGACAACAAAAGTACTGCTACAGGCAAAAAAGAAAGACGTCAGTTTGCGGTAATTTCGCCTGGCACATATTGTGGCTCTTGTGTGGATGAGGATGTTTTGTCAACTACATCTTCAAGCAATACAATTTGCTGTATTTGGTTTTACGTGAGAAATATGCAATCATCTTCGATTCAAACAGAAAGTAACAATTCTCACAAGATTTACGTGGGAATGTCGTCTGTAGACATTTACACAGGCAAAACTGTGATGTACGAATTTTCTCGAACTTATTATCCCAAGTTAAATAATCCCAACCTGTTTGACCCATTAGACCGTTTTTTAACTATTTATAATCCTATAGAACTAGTAGTAATTTCCGATAATTTAGATTTGGTGGCAACCAACAAAATATTAAAAAGTGTTAATATTCGTAATGTAAAAAAAACTCATAGTGTTATCATATGCGATGAATCTAATAAAGAAACTGAACCAAAAAATAAAAACATAAGCCGTGCAAAAAACTGTGAAAAACAAATTTACCAACGCGAAGTTTTGTCTCGGTTTTACCCCAATATGATTGACACTTCTACGGACATGTACATGAACCAGTTTTATGAACACGTAATTGCAACCCAGTCGTTTTGTTATCTCTTGGATTTCATTCACCAGCACAATGCTTCACTAACCAAGCAAATTACCAAGCCCACATTTGACCACGTGGGAGACAACATGCAACTGGAAAACTCATCTCTTATTCAGTTAAACATTTTGGACGATGGTAAGCAAATTAATGCTCGATATGCATCAGTAGCAAAAATGTGTTCAAGCGAAGCATTGACGCCAATGGGTAAAAGAAAAGTTATTGAAATGATTCTTCGACCAACTACCAATATATCATATTTGAAAAAAGAGTATGCAGTTGTTGAGCATATGATTACTTTAAACACAGTACCTTTAACAAAAGATAGTGTAGTTCAGTGGCTATCAGAAATACGAGATTTAGCCAAGTACTTACGGTTAATTTATTGGAAACGGATCACACCTAAACAGTTGTATTTTCTTTATGAAAATATTCAGCGAGTCAAGGACATGTACAGTTATTTTGCTAAAGATGTTGTTATGCATGCATATTTTCAAGAGGTATTGCCCAACTATTCCAGTTTGTTAGTTGCGGCCGCACAAATTACTAGTTATTTAGATGGTGTGTTTAATATTGACAAGTGCAAGTATGTCAATACGGCTGGTCAAGCAATTGGCAACGAACTTTTTATTTTAAAAAAAAATGCCAATGTTGAGTTAAATCGTAACTTGTCGGCTTTGTATGATTCACGAGACCAACTTGAATGTTGTCGCACTTTTTTTAATGAATTAATTAAAGGTGGCTCAACATTTAACTCACGAACTGTCAATGAAGTCGCCGTTGATGATGACGATGAAGATGATGAGGGTAATAATGAACTTGCGAATGACTTTGGGTCAAACAAGGGGAAAAATGTAAAAATTAATTGCACCGCAACAAATAATTATACACTGTCGGCAACTGAACTGCGGTGCGAAGAAATAACTGAACATCTTGATGAATTACACACATCATCTGGCTCATCCAACATTTGGTCAACCGTCGACATTCCTTTTACTTCTACCGCGTCTAATACTGAATCAGTTTTTTCGCTAAAAAATGGCAAAGAAAGAGTATTTTCGTTAAAAAAAAGTAAAAACAAGGTTTCAGATACTATTAAGCCTATTATTGAATTTATCAAGACCAGTGCTCGTAGTAAAAACAAATACATTAAAAGTGCCCAACTTGACGAGTGTGCTTATACTTTAAGCCATGCGAAAAAGACCATTGCGGAAACTATTCGCCGTACTTATGCCGAAATTCTAACCAAGTTAGAAACCTTTGATACACAAATCACATCTATCATTCACTATGTAGCATCTATAGACGCAGTACTTGCTCGAGCAAACATGGCCACTTGCAATGGCTATTGCAAGCCCAACCTTGATTTATCAGAAGGTGCGTCATTTGTTGAAGCAAAAACCTTCGACACTGCATTATTGAAAAAATCCAAACCGACGAAATTTATGTTGCTAACGATGTAACCCTCAATGCTCATGGAATCCTACTTTACGGTGTTAATGCTGTTGGAAAAACAAGTCTTATTAGGTCTATTGGTATCGCTATAATAATGGCTCAATCGGGTTTTTTGTATCTGCCTCGCAGTTTCGGTATAAACCATATACAAAATTATTTACTCGTATTCTCGGCAATGATTCATTGGCAAAAGGATTGTCAACGTTTGTTGTGGAAATGTTAGAACTAAATCCTATTTTACAGTATGCTGACCAAAATAGTATTGTTTTAGGAGACGAGTTGTGTTCGGGTACCGAAACACCCTCAGCTATTAGTTTAAATATGGCAAGTTTAATGCGAATGTGCAAAGGGAATGTATCGTTTATTTTAGCAACACACTACCATGAACTTGCAGAAATGCAAGAAATTCAAGCAATATCCAATTTATCTATCATGCACATGTCAATGTTTTATGATAGGCTTGATGACAAGTTGGTATACAACCGTAAATTGCAAATGGGGGTAGGAAGCAACCGTTATGGACTTGAAGTGTGTAAAGCATTAAAGATGCCTGATGATTTTTTAGAGCATGCTAACGAACTAAGGCTAAAGTACTATGCAACAACAGGAGCAGGTAGTATCTTGGACCAAAAAACGTCTGCGTATAATTCAGAACATGTGCGAGGAATGTGTCAGCAGTGCAAAAAAACCATGTCAACCGAAGTTCATCATGTTTTGCCCCAAAAAATGGCAGATAAAAATGGATTAATTCAAGATTCATTCACTGGCACAGTTGTCCACAAAAATCATCCTGCGAATCTAATGAGTGTTTGTGAAAAATGCCACCTGGCATTTCACCATTAATAATCAATCTTTTAAATAAAAAATTGACTTATATTAATATACTAATGCCTCGTTGTCCTAACGGAACTCGTAAAAATAAAAAAACTGGAGCGTGTATTCCGTACGAAAAAAAGGTACTTAAGTCTAAGTCTAACTCTAAGTCTAAGTCTAAGTCTAAGTCTAAGTCTAAGTCTCTCAGTTTTTATTCAGCCAAATTAAAACCAAAATCTATTTCCCCAAAAATGCATCGTAAGCAAATTTTATTTTCTGCTTCGTCACCCATATCATCTGTCTTAATTCGCAAGAAAATGATGGAGCAAATTATCAAAACCAACAATGATTCTAATATTTTAGGTGTTAATATTCAAGTAAAAACAATTACCCCAACTAAAATGGGAAATAGATATATTTACAGAGGTGTTCTTTCTTATCCCCAAACTGAAATCAGAAAATCTGGTTACTCTGCCAAAGGAATTGATGACGGACTACTGTACAACAGCCATCCTAGCATTGGGTTCACATGGAAGCAACTCTAAATATTATTTAATTTTAATCAAAGCCATTGATTCTCCAATCTTTGAACTTGGGTATATTGCAAGGATGAAACCTATTCTTTATCAAGTCTTCTTTAAAGATTAAACAGTTTTGATTCATCTGTATATAATCATATTTAAATATATGTTGACTTTGAATCAACAAATCCCAATATATTTTATTTTGATTCTTTTCTAGCAACTGTATAGCACCTTCTGACTTATTTTTAGACAATATTTCCCAATTTATTTTATCTTGATTTTGTTCTAGCAACTGCATTGCTGACGGATTTTCAGACAACCAACACCAATCAATTCTATCTGGATTTTGTTCTAGCAACTGTATAGCTGACGGATTTATAGACAACATATGCCAATTTATTTTATCTGGATTCTTTTCTAGCAAGTGCATTGCTGACGGATTTGCAGACAACTGATGCCAATTAATTTTATCTTGATTTTTTTCTAACAACCTTAAAGCATCTTTTGACGAATTGTAAGACAAAGTATACCAATATATTTTATTTGGATTTTGTTCTAGCAACTTTATAGCACCTTCTGACGGATTAGAAGACAACCCCACCCAATTTATTTTATCTTGATTTTTTTTTAGCAAGTGTATAGCTGACGGATTAGAAGACAACCCCACCCAATGAATTTTATCTGGATTTTTTTCTAGCAAATGCATTGCTGACGGATTTTCAGACAAATTTCTCCATTTTATTTTATCTTGATTATTTTCTAGTAACTGGATAGCACCTTTTGACGGATTAAAAGACAATTTCTTCCAATTTATTTTATTTGAATTTATCCAATCCAATAAAAAGATTGGTAATTTGAGATTCATTGTGTTCTTGTTATTTTCTTGTAACTGGATATCACATTTTGACGGATTAGAAAACAATTCATTCCAATTCAATAAAAACATTGGTAATTCGAGATTTAGTGTGTTCTTGTTATTTTTTTTATTTCATTTTTTTTATTTCATAAACGCAGTACCTTTAATTAAATTTAAATAAACGTAATCAATGTTTATTTTACTTTTTATTTATTTTTTTTAATAATTACTTATAGTAAGACTAACAAAAAATGGCAAATCTAGGCGTCATGTATTCATCTATTCCAGGCATTACCACAAACATATTATCCAAAGACAACGGCGTTGCTCTCGGTGGAGGCATTCGCGGAATTATGCCCCAGCATGTTATTGGCCAAGATGCTGACTCGTCTTTTGCTCGCACACGTTTTACACTTCGTGACGCGTGGAACACTACCACTTATCCAAACAAACTCGGCGTACCTAACAAACGCATCATCGGCCCATTTCGTGCCGTTAACAATTCGGGCGACGTGCTAAGTCGTGACAATTATTCATGCGGAGGTGGTTGTCAGACTTTTCAAAGTCGCCCCAACATGCATGGTCTAAGTACCCGCTTTGGTGCCATTCATAGCAACTGCGACGAAACATTAGTGCCCCCTGCCGCATGCAATGTGAAATATGTGTATGATAGTTCGGATTACATTCGGTTTAAAAAGCATCAGGCAACCAACCACAACTACAACGACCATTCTAATGGCGGGGACGACTCATCTGCCTCCCAGTCTGCTATCCGTGCCATTCGTAGGCATTAATTTGTCTTTTTTATTTAATATTTAAGTTTATATTTAATAAAAATGAAATATTATTTTGCTTATGTTTTATTCAAGTGAAATATGCTGTCTATAAAAACTAATAATGATGATAAAGATACTTTACCAAATATGCTATGGAGATCAGTTTTAATTGTAATAATAATGTTAATTCCGTCTCTTATCTTTTGGCTGGATTATTATCCGTTGTCTAACATTACATATCATAAAGGGTACTGTACTAATATGCAAAATGTTATGTATTTGGATAATTCAATCATATATTACAATACAGATATATATGACGCAATCAATGGAACATATGTAGGATATGGTAATGGTGGATTTGGAACAGATGATAATTCATATATTGCTAATGCAGGAAAAGTTAGTGGGGATACACATGTATTTCCTTATTCTGGATATCAAAATAATATTCCTGCTTGGCTATGTTCTTATGCAATATCAGGGTCTCAACTTTGGAAAACACTAAATAATAACAATAATGACGATGACAAAAGTCTTGTTACTGCCATTTGGGGTGACGAGACTTGGATTCCGTGCAAGTACGCTTCGTTAAAAAACGCACAAAAATCTCCTTGGAATATTAAAAAAGTTGCTCGTGTAAGAAATAATGATTGGTTGGCAGTTACTTCAGTATATGACAGCACTTATACTCCGTTAAATGAAACAGACCATTATATTACCGCTATTGTGTTTATGGCTATTTTAGGAGGTTGTTTGTTTTTGCATACTATATATATTTTAATACATTGTTATAAAGTAAGGGTTGTTAAACCAACTTATGATTATAATTTCATTTCCCAGAAATAATATCCTTGGTTGTCATTTCTCTAGCATCCAGGATAAAATTTGCCACCTCTTTTCCCATTTCGGGCTGACTTTCAAAGTACTGTCCAACTGATTTAAGTAGAAATTTTTTACCAATATTTTTTGGTGTATTTCTGGTAACACACGAAACGCCAACTCCTTCGTCTTTTAAATTATACGCATTCACGCCATTTTTTTTCATTATGGGGGCTAAAATGGCGTGAACTTCTTTTCTGCGTTTGGTTAAACCCTTAATATCGTTGTCTAATGTATACCACTCCTTTACCAAACGTTTTATGTTGTTGTTGGTATTATCTGACGAATAAGTTGTTTCGGTAATTACTGATTCTGACATGGTTAATTCGTATCTAAACTAGGTTACTATACTATGAGATATTGTTTTATATTGTTTATTGTAAAAACAATACATTTTAAAAGTTACAGATTTGTAAAAACAATACATTTTAAAAGTTACAGATTTGTAAAAAACAAAATGAGTATAATATTGATAACATATCAAAATTATGAATGTGAAATTACCAATGTGTTTATTAGATTGGATACATCCAGATAAAATAAATTGGAAATCGTTGTCTATAAATTCGTCAGAAGGTGCTATGCAGTTATTAGAACAAAATCCAAATAAAATTGATTGGGAGAATTTGTCTAGTAATGAGTCTGAATGGGCTATTCACTTGTTAGAACAAAATCAAGAAAAAATAGATTGGTATGAGTTGTCCTGGAATACATCAGAAGGTGCTATACGGTTGCTAGAACAAAATCAAGAAAAAATAGATTGGTATATTTTGTCTAGAAATAAGTCAGAACGTGCTATACGGTTGCTAGAAAAGAATCCAGATAAAATTGATTGGAGTCCATTGTCTATAAATCCGTCAGAAGGTGCTATGCGGTTGCTAGAAAAGAATCAAGATAAAATAAATTGGGAAATGTTGTCTATGAATCTGTCAGCTATACAGTTGTTAGAAAAAAATCAAGATAAAATATATTGGTATACCTTGTCTTGTAATCCGTCATATGGTGCTAAACAGTTGCTGGAAAAGAATCCAGATAAAATTAATTGGGAGAATTTGTCTGGAAATACGTCAACATGGGCTTTAGATATGTTAATAAATAACCAAGATAAAATATATTGGATAGGATTGACAATGAATGAGTCAGCTATGCAGTTGCTAGAAAAAAATCAAAATAAAATAAATTGGCCTTGCTTAGAATTAAATAGATCATTATATGCTATTCACTTGTTAGAAAAGAATCAAGATAAAATAGAAGATTGGTATGGATTGTTTCAAAATTCGCATATATTTAAGTATGATTATAAAAAGATGAAAGATAACTGTATGTTGTTTAAAGACGACTTAATAAAAAATAGGTTTCATCCTTGTAATATACCCAAATTTAAAGATTGGGGAATCAATGGGTTTAAATGAAACTGTTTATATTTTTATATTTTTATACTTTTTATTTTACTTATATTTTTCTACAGCATGGGCAGTATCCAATTTTGCGATTGGCAACAATTGCATCTTTTACCAACGATTGACTAAAGGACAAAGTGACAATGTTTTTTGCACGCTTATCCATACAAGTACAGCATTTGTTTTTAAACCACATTTCACATTTATGCCCACATAAGTGCATATATCTAGGAGCCCCAAGATTTTTGGACTCAGTCTCACTCATGATTTTTCCTGAACGAAGTTGCATAATTAATTATGAGTTGAGTTTTAATGATGGTAAAAAACAACATTATATTCTATTTCATTTTTTTATTTTATGAATGTTTTTTAAGTTAGTTTAGATAAGGAATATTCAGAAATTAGTGTTTCAAGTTTGGCCATGTTAATATGCTCCATAACAACATGACTTTCCCAAAAGTATCTGCAATACGCCCATAAGAAACAGCAGTCTGTCGCATACCATTGCGGATACTTGCATAACAAGGCACTTTGTAATGACTCTGGCAAGTAAATTAACCCAGCCTGAGGCAAAACACTGCACAACTGAGTTAGCGAATTTACGGGGCTACATGTTGGGTCCAAAACAATCACAGGACATGCTTGGTCCAAAGTTTTGCACAAGTCTTCGAGCAACGGCGGGTAAGCATAGTTGTAAGACCATCTCCAATCAGGACAGCCGTACGTGTAATAGCGAAGTGTCCACTCTAAACCCTCGCAATAATTTTGCACCACATCTTTAACTAAAACGTTCCTTGGAAATAAATTAGCATAATATCGTGGTTGCCAGCCTTTTTGCAAGGGAGCAATGTTTTTTTCCAAGGTTCGTTCAAATGTTGGGGTGGCCTCGAATTTCTTAAATACCTCATCAGCGGTTCTGGTTGGCATAACGTGTTCTCTGCGATTTCGCATCTTGTGTTCTTGCTGAATATACTCCTCTTCTTTGTTAGCTAAAAATCCAATGTAAATGTGCATATTTTTCCAGTGAATCGTAGTGTGATTGTTTACAGCAACTGTTAAATGTTGACTCAATTTTATATCTTTTGCTTTGTTTAGTTTTGCCTTAAATAAATCCTGATAGGCGAGCATTAGCTTATCCATGCCTCCTGTGCGAATGTTAAGAGCAGGAAAATGTGGCAGAAAGTCGTTGCCTAAAAGAAATGTCAGTACAATGTAGTCATTGGGGTCAATATCCATGACTTCAACTAACCGTTGAATGTCGAGCATGTAGTTAGAGTTTGGTTCTAGATTCTCTAAATGAAAGTGAGGGCTTTCACGAAAGAGAAAGAGGTTGGGAGCATGAACCAAGTGACAGATAGACAGTACAATAAGGTCAGCATCAAGACCATATATAACTGTTGTTTCATTACAATGTTTTTCGGGATTCTGGCGAATGTAGTCAAACAACTTGTGCTCGCCTTCTCCCGCATCCTTGCTACCGCTAAATATAATGTTACGACTGGTTTTGTCGTTACACTCTTTAATAAATGCGGCTTTAATATCGGCGTCAAGTTTGCTCATAAAAACGGTGCCAGGAGTGATGGCCAAGGTGCTCCACGCATTTTTTTGGGTTGGAGGCTTTTGATAAATATGGTTGGTGGCTTCAGCCAAGTACCAAGACTTGTAGCGTCTGCTTCGCTGTTGTTCTATTTTTGCCACGGGTGCTACGCCGTCAAACGCGATATATATAGTTTTTTGAGGAGCAACCAGGTCTATGTACTCATGTATCTTTTGAATTGTGCCTTCAATCACAAGGTCCGTGTTTACAGAAGCAGTTTCTTTTAAAGATGCGCTCAGTTTGTGGTAGACGTCGTAAATAATAGAATTGCAGTCAAGGTACAAATTATCGACTACACGTTTCTTTGGCACAAACTTGGAGAGAATATGGGGGTAGTTCTTAACAATATATGAAAAATAGCTAGGGATTCCCATAATGATTTTATCTTGTTGTCATATTATCCAAACACAATTATTTCATTTTTACGTTTTGTAAAAAAATAAACACAATACTTTAAAATAATCACATTGTTTTTTATAACAAAAAAATAAAAAATATAATAATAATAATGCCTATTTCTAAATTTAAATGTGGAATAAATTCGCGTACTGGGCGGTGTCGTCGTGATAAAACTTTAAAAAAACATTCATCCAATTGCTATGTTGGCACACGTAATTATTGTAAAAAAAAAATAAAAAAAACTATAAAAAATAAAAAAATGAAAAGTAAAAACTTAAAAAGTAAAGTCAGCAAAGTAAATAAACTCAGCAAAGTAAAAATGACAGAATCACCAGAAGTAACCAAGTTTATGCGTTCAATTAAAACTTCAATTGTCAAGGATACTCCAAAGGATTTGCAAAAATCTGTAAAACAAGTACTAAACTCATTTATTATTGGACGAATTAGGTATAACTATGATGGAGAATTCGACGAATTAAGTTTGGTATTTAAAGACAGAAACGTAAGTTTAAATATTGGGCATAGTAAACACGAATCAAGGGAAACTTTAACATACGAAATAAAAGAATATGGTCTTTCAGATGAAGATGATGATGATGACCCTAACGAATTATTAGAAGTTAAAGGACAAGACAAAATTGAACACTATTTAAATTCTTCCAACAATGAAAATGTTGTTTATGATAATTTGTCACAAAAACAAAAAGATATGTTTGAAACATATATGAATAGCGTAAATTGTTGCGGTAAATTAGATTACAAGTATAGTTTTGCATTATTTACTCGCCTTTTCATCAAAGTAATAGAAAAATGCAAAAAAACTAAGTACAGTGGATTTTGGTGATAGATTAGATTGCATGAAAATATAATTACTTAAATAAAATAATTACATTTTTTCCTATAAATATAATTAAGATAAATATAAAAATGAAATTTAAATTCAACCATAATACAATCCAATTAAAAGTAATAAAATACATAAATATGGGAATATTAAGACTAAATTCATATCTAAAAGAGCACTGCTCTGACTGTATTACAACTCAGCCAATGTCGGTTTTAAAAAATAAAAGGATTGTTATTGATGTGCAAATATACATGTATCAGTTTATGTGTGAAACCAATACCTCATTAATTGAAAACATGTATTTTATGTGTAGTCTTTTGGTTCGCCATGAGATTATTCCACTGTTTGTCTTTGACAATCGTAAACAAATCAAGAACCAAAATGTTTTAAACAAGGACCGTAAAAAGCAAGAGCGAAAGCAAATCAGAAACAAAGCAATTGATAGTGTGGTTCAAATGATTACCAACCACAACGAAAATAATGGTGAAAGTGATAATGTCTTAAATACCATAACCGAAATTAATTGGCAAAAGCTTAAGCGTGAAATAGTCAGCATTAAAAATTCACAAATCACGCAAATCAAGCGTCTTATTCAAACATTTGGTTTCACATATACAGACGCAGAAGAAGAAGCTGATGAAGTGTGTGCTCATGTGGCTATTACAAAAAATGCATACGGATGTTTAAGCGACGACACAGACATGTTTGCATATGGTTGTCAGAATATTTTTCGCAATTTTAACATGACAAAACAAACCGTATCTTTTGTGAATGTACCATTAATTTTAAAAAATTAAAAATAACAAAAGAAGAACTAAAAGAGGTTTGTGTTTTAGCTAGCAATGATTACAACGGTAACATACAAAACATAATGGATATATTTTCAATCATGGAGCAATTTGTCTTGTATAAAAATAAAAAAAATAATAATAAATTAAACAACGAATTAAAGTTTTACGAATGGTTTATTGAGCAAAATGAAGAATATAAAATGTACAATTCTGAGTTTAAAAAAATATACAACATATTCGATGTCTTTGCAAAGACAACATCTTTGCCCAGAATTGCGTTTGCCAACAAGGTTATAGACCATAAAGAATTAAAAAATATAATGAAAAATGAAGGATTTCATTACATGTAAATAAGATACAAAACTAAATATTAACGATGACAAATTGAACCATACAAGTAAAGTTCTTTGGTTCCTCTTTGTTCATAATACTTGCTAAAAAGGTTATCGGTTTTTTGAGCAAATTCAGAATCGACCATATCCCCACAACAACGCAAAACATACAGCGAATCGTCTGGCATATTTTCAAAGATATCATCTACTTTTTGAAGCTTTACCCAAAGGATACAATCCTTTATAAAAAGGCTTAGACTTGGAATGCATGGCAAGGTTGCGAAATGGATAATACTTGTTAATATTTCTCTCTGAACTCATTTTATATTTAACTTATGTGCAGTATTATATTTAACTTATCTGCAGTATTTATATTGTTTTTTTAAATAATTAATATTCGGGTGTGTGCTTCTTAAATAGACATCCCTGTGGTACTAACCCAGGGATTGCATTTGTAATTATGGTAGGGTCCTGAAACTCGCACCCTGACAGCCAAATTTTAATAATGCAAAACTTTTTCTTGGGCGATACGCTAATGCCGTTAATGGTTGCCATACAGGCCTTGTTAGAACTCAAAGTATTTCCAACCAAAGCATATGACAAACGCGACCACAACTCCGCAACTACCGTGTTTGGAATTTGATAGGAAAAGCAACCACCATGACGGTTGTTGGTGTCTTCCCAAAGAGGCTTGACATGCTTCTTAGTTAAATAAAGCATACTGGTTTGTATCAAACTTGGAGGAATAGACTTGCAAAGACCAACTGTTTCTTCTACGGTTACCAAGTCAGAAATTGTTTTATACCCATTAATACTCCAGTCAGTTTCATATGGGTGAGGTAAATGACTCCAAAGCGTCCAATTCTCACTCAAGACATTGGTTAAAGCAGAAGCAGAAGCAGAGGTCATCATTGCAGTCATTCTTTATATATATGCAATACAATCTTTAAATCATTTTTACAGTAATGTGTTGTATTATGTGTATTTAATACACATTTCATTAAAAATGATAAATAAAGTATTTCAGATAAAGCTACAAAGAAATTATGAGTGTAGAATTACCCATGTGTTTATTAGATTGGATAAATAAAGATAATTTAGTTGTCCATCCTTTGTTTTGTAATTTGTCAGAAGGTTATTGGATTGGTTTGTATAATAATCCCTCAGAAGGTGCTATGCAGTTGCTAAAAAAAAATCCAGATAAAATACTTTGGCGAGAGTTGTCTAGAAATCCGTTTGAAGGTGCTGTGCAGTTGCTAGAACAAAATCCAGATAAAATATCTTGGTATTTCTTGTCTGCAAATCCGTCAAAATGTGCTATGCGCTTACTAGAAAATAATCAAGATAAAATACATTGGCAACAGTTTTCTTGTAATAAGTCAGAACATGCTATGCAGTTGCTAGAAAAAAATCAAGATAAAATATATTGGAAGTATTTGTCTGCAAATCCGTCAGAAGGTGCTATGCAGTTGTTAGAAAAAAATCAAGATAAAATAAATTGGTATAGTTTGTGTGAAAATCCGTCAGCTATACAGTTGCTAGAAAAGAATCCAGATAAAATACATTGGAATTGGTTGTCTAGAAATCCGTCAGCCATGCACTTGCTAGAAAAAAATCAAGATAAAATAAATTGGAGATTGTTGTCTGGTAATCCGTCAGCCATGCAGTTGCTAGAAAAAAATCCAGATAAAATAGATTGGTATTGGTTGTCTGGTAATCCGTCAGAAGGTGCAATCCAGTTGCTAGAAAAGAATCAAGATAAAATATATTGGGAAGCCTTGTCTCAAAATCAGTTAAAAAGTGCAATCCAGTTGCTAGAAAAGAATCAAGATAAAATATATTGGGAAGGCTTGTCTCAAAATTCGCACATATTCAACTATGATTATAATAAAATGAAAGACAACTGTATGTTGTTTAAAGAAGACTTGATGAAGAATCGGTATCATCCTTGCAATATATCCAAGTTTAAAAATTGGAGAGTTAATGGATTTGAGTTTGACTCTTATTGAAGAAAAACATATAGTTGATAAAATAGATTTTTAATTTGTGTAATAATGATTTTTATTATTTATTTGTAATATAATTGGTTAGTTATTAAAGTAAAAATAATATAATAAAACAAGACCATGTTGGTAACTAAAGAGCAAAAGCAAAATGTAGTAACATGGTTAAAAAATGTTGTATGTAGTAAACACATTTCGGATAAATCTAACGGAGAAATAATACGAGCCTTTCATATGTCAAGTCCTTTGGTTTTTTTATATATGTTAGCATATGGTCCAGTTTGGTTATCTTGGATTATTTTGCTATTTGTTTTAGTTTGTATTATTAGTTTTTTTATATTTGATGGTTGTATTGTGAGTTCACTCGAAAAGCGATTGCGCAAAGATGATTTTAATATTCTTGACCCAATGTTAGAATATTATGGTATGGAACTAACAAATGCAAAAAGAATGGAAATCATGTATTCAATTATGGTGGTTTATCCAATGATTGTTGGACTTATTTTATACAATCGTTTTTATTTGTGATTTTACATATTTGTTAGTTGTAAGTTATTTATAAGGATGAATTTGTTAAAGAAATCAATTAAAACAAAAAATAAAAATAAAAATAATGTGATACATACAACTTATAATAAAATTATAGAAAAAAAAACATCTTATATTCCAGAAGGAATTCAGATCAAAGCATTACTAACAAATTTAAAACAAAACTGGTTAGTTTTTGTAGTTGGTATTGCTTGCACCTATATTTTATCTAAAACACAATCCATTTCGTATTATGTTGTTATTTATTCTTTTTTTATTGCATCTTTATTTGGATATTTAATTCACGTGCTTGCCCATAAAATCCCGTCAATGACTAAATGGATATTAAGTCATGATAATAACAATATGCTTATGCGAAACACGGTGGTGCGTGCAATTTTAATACAAATTAGTAAAATCGTAGATTTTCATGCAACAACTCACCATGACAGCAATATCAATAACTCGCTTGTTAACATGGTAAAAGAATTTTTTAATAATCTTGCAATGCAAGCAGGGATACTATGGCTCATAAAAGTTATTTTAACCAATGTTAGCAATAGTATTATTTTTATGTGGGGACTCATATATACTACCAACCATATTATCAACTACTCTTTTGTAAAACCAATTACACACCAACAACATCATGTTAATGCAAGCACGAATTACGGAGTAGATATTTATGACATTATCTTTGGCACAAAGTACGAGTGGACAAACATTGAATTTGGGAATCATGCGACAATAAACCTAGTTGTCTTGACGGGACTCTTTGTGTTTGTCTATACTCAACTTAATTAATGTGAAAATCAACGGAATTATTTACGCTTTCTACTTTTACTGTGTTTTTTGTTTGTTTTGGTTTTGGTCTTGGTCTTTGCTGTTATGTTCCTACATTTCTTTCCAAAGCACTTGTGTGCAAATTTGGATATTTTTTTTTTGTTGGCCAGAATCAGGTCCACCACATTTTTGTAAAACGACCGAAACTGTGGTCGCATTTTTTTCAGCTCACCCATACTAATCCATCGAATCTGTGCCTTTTCAAAAATCTTCATGTCGGAAATAATGCTGGGTTTCAACTTGTTTTGTAAAAAACGCTGGTTGTTGTTGTAGTACTCGGCCAACTTGGCATCGTATTCCATGGGAAACATGTGCACACGATATGGTTTGTATTTGCCAGCCTGATACTCAAGTTCAAATGTCCCGTGTTTTTTAAGGAGTTTGCGAATATCTGCCACACCACCCAAAAATCCTGTCATTTCCTCACTTCCTTCACGAACTGCTGTTTCTAAATAACTTTCCCCTGACTCGTTGCCGCCGCCAAAATCGCTCCAGCCAGGATTTTCGTCAATGTCACGTTCCTTGCCAAATAAAAAATAAACCTTGCCTTTGTGAATACATATTGGTAAAATACTTGCACCCATTTGTTAGTTATTGGTCTTATTATTGTGTTTTATTTTGTTTATTTTGTGATTTTACATTATTTCTGTGAATTCTTGTTCAAAGTCGGGGTCTGTGTTTAATCTAGGTCTAAGTTTATGTTTATGTTTAGGTTTGGGGCTAGGTCCTGGACTATTATACTGACGCACAAGTTGAGGAATCGGTGGAATCTTTACAACTAGTGTGTTTGATATAAGTTTTAACAGAGCGTAAATTTGCATATAACAATGTGATGTTTGGTTTTTTACTAGCATATTAATGTTTTTGTTTAATGCGTCTAAGGCTGTGTAGTAGATTTCGAGAGTTTTGCGATTTGTAGACAAGCGATTCTCTTCGTGCT
>FUWD012856539.1_pt1 | contig 16798 bp, 14 predicted proteins | sample 1063281 | NCBI WGS metagenome assembly FUWD01 (sample SAMEA79048168, study PRJEB19326) | metagenome | biome: marine | reverse complement strand
GACTCCCATTCTTAAATTGGAACGACCCAAATCTAATATTGTTGAATAATTATTTCTCTTCATGATCTAAAACTACACGTCCTGGTATTCTCAAATCAATAATTTTTACTGAATTAAGTTTATGACTGTCATTTAATTTAGTATAAATTTCCAGCGATTTAGAAATATTTTTTGCAGGTAGCAAAATAATCAAACCATTTTTATTTTGTAAATCCCATCTTTTGCTTTGGTGATAGAAATATTTTTCTATTTTATTTAATTCTATTTTTTGTTTTAATAGAATATTCTGCAGTTCTAAAAATTCTTTAATTGAAAATTTACCAATAACCATAGGTAAATTTTTTTTCATTTATTGTTTCTATTGCCGGTGTAAACTTTTCATTGGTGCCAATATAAAATTTTTCTCCATTTATAAATGTTGTGCCTAAAAATTTTGTTTTTTTAGTATTAATAATTAGTTTGGAAGGTAGAATTTTCTGGATATTAAAATCTTCTAAAAAATTAAATTTACTTAAAGCAAGAAAAATTTTATTTTTCTCTATAAAAAATATGTTTTTATCAATAAAAATTTGTAATTCACTTCTTAAAAGATTTCGCTCCTTTTCACTAAGTCCTTGAATTTCAATGGAATTTATTAAATTTTTATTTTTGAATATCTTTATTATATTAAAATTAAAACTAGTACTTAGAAAGAGTAATATTAATAAATAAAAATATATCTTTTTTTTATTTATTGATCGATGCATCATATATAATTCTTTGTATTAATTTTTTAAAACTAATATTGTTATATCTTGCTATTTCTGGAACTAATGAAAGAGATGTCATGCCTGGCTGTGTATTAATTTCTAACAAATAGAATTTATTTTTATAAAATCTAAAATCTGATCTTGTTACTCCTCTGCATTTTAGAAGATTATGGGCCTTTAGGGCAATATTTGTAACTTTATCGTGATTTTTTTTACTTATTTTCACTGGAATTATATGTTCAGTTTTTGCTTTTGGGTTGTACTTTGCCTCATAATCATAAAATTTTCTTTTTGGTTTAAGTTCAATTGCTCCAAGTTTTTCTTTGCCCAGAATTGCAACCTGTATTTCTCTTCCTGGAATATATTTTTCAATTAATATTTCTCCATAACTTTTAAGTTTTATTATATTTATTATAAAATTTGATTTATTACATATAAAAACATTTACACTGGAACCTTCGTTTATTGGTTTAATTACTACTGGAAAATTTAATTTTTTTTGTACTTTTTGAATAATTTTTTTTTTTTCAAAATTTTTTTTAAAAATAAATTTAATATATTTTGGAGTTAAAATTTTGTTTTTTAAAAATATTTTTTTTGATAATTCTTTATCAATTGCCAAAGACGAAGAAAGAACACCGGAATGTGTGTATTTTATTTTTTCAGATTCTAATATTGCTTGTATATATCCATCTTCGCCGTATCTTCCATGCAATAAATTTAAAACTAAATCTGGTTTATATAATCTTAATTCTTTTACAAAATTACCATCTGGTTCTTTGATTTTAAGTTTATATTTTTTGTTTTTTTTTAACTCTTTCAAAACACTCTTGGCTGTCAAAAGACTTATTTCTCTTTCATTGGAATATCCACCTGCAACTATAAGAATTTTTTTCATTATTCAGCAATTACAATTTCAAGATTTATATTTATTCCTGTTTTATCTTTAACTTTACTTTTTACATTATCAATTAATTTCTTCATATCGTCATATGTTGCATCCTTTTTATTTACAAAAAAATTTGCATGTTTGTCTGAAATTTCAGCATCACCAAATTTTAATCCTTTGGGAATAGAATCTTTTATCAATTGCCAAACTTTTTTATCTGTTTGATCGATTGGGTTTTTAAATGTACTTCCTCCGGTTTTAATTTTTGTTGGTTGAGCCTGTTCCTTTTTATTTTTAAGTTGTTCCATGTAGTTTTCTATTTCAATATTATTTTTTTTGGATCCCTTAAATGTTGCACTTAAAAAAATAATCTCCTTTGGTAAATCTGTATTTCTATATTTAAAATTTATTTTATTAGCAGGTATTGTTATAACTTTTCCATTAAAATCAATTGCCTGAACTGAGATTAATATATCTTTAAATTCTTTACCAAAACAACCGGAATTCATTCTTATACCTCCTCCAACCATGCCTGGAATGCAGGATAGAAACTCCAATCCACTAATATAATTATCTTTAGCAAACTCAGATAATTTTTTTTGTGTTGTGGCTCCGCCAGCCACAATCTTATCTTCGTTTAATATTGATATATTAGAAAAGTTTTTGCCTAGCTTAATAATTGTTCCTTCATAAGTATTATCTTTGAATAAAACATTAGACCCCGCGCCCAAAATAAATATTTTAGCTCTCCTAGAATAAATTTTAAGAAAATCAATTAATTCCTTAAGTGATTGAGGTTTAAAAAATATCTTTGTTTTTCCACCAATATTAAACCAGTTTAAATTTTTAATTTCATAATCAAAAAAAATATCACTACTTATTTTAGTTGCAAATTTTCGAATATCACTAACTATCATTAAATATTATTTTTTAGATTTCTCATCCAATTTGAAATTGATCCTGCTCCCATGCCAATATAAATTTTTTCACCATATGCAGTTTTTTTTAAGAATTTTTTTAAATTTTCTTCATTTTTAATATAAATTAATTTTACCTTTGAATTTTTTATTATAAGTTTAGCGAAAGAATTATAAGAAAAACCTAATTTTAAATTTTCATTAGCTTTGTATATTGGGCACAGTAAAACTGTATCAGCATTTATAAAACTTTTGGAAAATTCTAATTTCATATTTTTTACTCTTGAAATTCTGTGAGGTTGAAAAACAGATATAATTTCTTTTTTTTTATAAACTTTTTTAACTCCATCCAACATTGAAATTATTTCGGTAGGATGATGAGCATAATCATCAAAAAATATTGCATTATTTTTTTCAAATAAATAATTAAATCTTCTTTGAACCCCTTTAAATTTTAATAAAGCTTTTTTTATAATGCTTTCAGATATACCAATTGAGAAAGATACGGCTACGGCAGAAGCGGCATTTTTAATATTGTGAAGTCCCAATAAAGGAATTTTGATTTTTTTTATTAATTTGTTATTACCGGGAATATTGATCGATAAATTAAATTGAGAAAAAAATTTTTTTTGGACAACGTTGGTTATTTGAAAATTTGAATTTTTAGCTAACCCATAAGTATAAAAATTTTTATTTTTTATTTTTTTTAAAATTTCTTTATTATTTTTATCATCAATGCATACAAAAGCTTTTCCTAATGATGGTGTTTTTTCTAAAAATTTAGAAAAATTTTTTTTTAAATTTTTCATTGATTTATAATAGTCTAAATGTTCTTCATCTACATTTGTAACTATCGAGTAAGTAAATGGTATTTTAAGAAAACTTCCATCGGACTCATCTGACTCGATTAAACACCAATTACTTTTTCCAAGTTTTGCAGAATTTCCAAATGAGTTCAGAACTCCTCCATTAATTATTGTTGGATCTAATTTAGCTAAAGCAAAAATTCCCGAAATTAAAGAGGTAGTAGTAGTTTTTCCATGTGAACCGGCCACTACAACATTTCTCATTAAAGAAACTATATGTCCCAACATTGCGCCTCTAGTATAAATTGGTAATTTTAATTTTTTAGCTTCTAATAATTCAGTATTTTTTTTTTTTATTGCAGAAGAAACAACCAGAATGGTACTTTTTTTTATATTTTTTTTATGATGATTTAAATAAATTGGTATTTTTTTTTCCTTTAGTCTTTCAACATTTTTATTGTTTAAGATATCGCTTCCTTGAACCTTAAAGCCTAATCCATTCATTATTAAGGCTAATCCACTCATTCCTATTCCTCCAATTCCAACAAAATGGATTAGCTCTGTTTTTCCTAAATTAATTTTCATCGAATAGTTCTAATAATTTTTTATTTACATTATTCCACGTGTTTTGGTTAGATATAATTGTAAGTTGCTTTTTTTTTTTGAGATATTCATCTTTTTTCTCAAATAACTGAATCATTAAATTGCTAATCTTATTAATATCAAAATTATCTTGCTTGATTATCCAGCAGCCACCTCTATTTTCATAAAACTTTGCATTAAAATATTGATGGTCATCTTTAGCAAAAGGAAATGGAATTGCTATAAATGGTATATTAAAAAAAGAAAGTTCCGCAATAGCAGAGGCTCCAGATCTAGTTATGGCAATATCATAGTCATTTAGATTTTTAAAAAGTTCTTCGTCAAAATCAAATAGGTTAAATTTTATTCCTGCATTTTTATATTTTTGTTCAATTATATATTTTTCTTTTTTATCAAAAACTTGTTGACTCATTTCAATTTGTAATTTGCTAGAAATTTTTAAAACTAATTCTGTGATATTTTTATCGAAAAATTTTGCTCCTTGACTACCGCCAATAATTAAAATTTTTTTTGTATTTGAAAATTCTTTAATTTGGTTTCTTTTATAAGAATAAATTTCTTTTCTTAAAATAGGGTCAATAATAATAATTTTATCTATAAATTTTTTTGGGAATAACTTTATATCTTTATCATAACAAATAATTTTCTTTGAAATCGATAGTATAAACTTGTTTGATTTTCCTAAAACACTATTGGGTTCAAATAAAAATATTTTTATTTTTAAAAATTTTGAAGCAATGCAAAAAGGTATGGACATATATCCGCCTGTGCTAATCAAAAAATTTATATTTTGTTTTTTTAAAAAAAAATAAGATTTAAATATTGATATAATAAATTTGATAAGATTTATTGGAAATAAGTATAGTTTAGAAAATAAATTAGGCACATCAATTAAATTAAATTGATACTTATTTTTATTTATAAATTTTGATCCTCTATTGTCTGTTACTATAATAGTTTCAAAATTATTTTTTAGGTGATCAAACATTGATAGGGCTGGCATAACATGACCTCCCGATCCACCTGTTACAATTAATATTTTTTTCATTATCAAAGTATTTTTCTTTTTGTTAAATTTAAAATAATGCCTGATATTATCGCGGTACTAACAATAGATGAGCCTCCATAACTTAAGAACGGTAAAGTCATACCTGTTGTTGGTAATAATCTTATATTAACACCTACATGAATAAAGCTTTGTAATAAGATAATTGAAATACTGCCTATTAAAACTAGTTTTATATTATTATCTTTTATTAGGTTAATTTTTTGAATGACTTTATATGATAGAACTAAATACATAAGAATTATTCCAATAACAATAATTGCTCCAAATTCTTCAGCTATTACTGAGACTATATAATCTGTATGTGCTTCTGGTACTCTCGAGTTTAAAGTACCTTCGCCTATACCTTTGCCAAAAAATCCTCCATTAATTATTGCATCACTTGCTTTTTCTGCTTGATAATTATTTCCGGATGAAGAATCTAAAAAAACTAAAAGTCTTAGCTTAATATATTCAAACTTCGCAACAAAAATAATCAAATATGAAACAATCAATCCTGCGGTAATAAAAAATGAAAAAAATAGAAAAATATTAATTCCAGATACAAAAACTATAGCCAACCATGCCATTGTTATAAGAAATGTTTGGCCCAAATCTGGTTGTGAGATCAATAATAGTAAAATTGGAATGAGAACTAATGCACTAAAAAAATACTTTAAATACAATTTCCTGCTACTTAAAGATAAGACGGTAGAGACAATTATTATAAAAAAAGGTTTTAAAATTTCTATAGGTTGAAACCTGGGCAGAAGAGCAAGATCCAGCCACCTTTTAGATCCTTTTACATCTGCGCCAAAGAATGGGACTAAAACTAGACTTATAAAACTAATAAAGAATAAGATAATTGAAATTTTCATTAAAATTTTTTGATTTAAAAAAGAAAAAAATAACAAAATAGCTACTCCTAAAAAAATAAAAATTAAATGTTTTATGAAAAAATAATAAGAATTAGTATTAAGTTTGTCTGAAGCTATTAGAGAAGTTGAAACCAAAGAGAAAAAAAGTCCTAATAAAAATAATCCTAAAATAAGAACTAAAATATATTTATCAATATTTTTACGCCAGTCATAAAAGTTGTCAAAATAATTGTTCATCCAATAACTCTATATTTTTTTATATAATTTTTAATAATTTTATTAAAATACTTTCCTCTATCTTCAAAGTTTTTAAATTGATCGAAGGAAGCAGCAGATGGACTAAATAAAATTACTTTTTTTCCATCAGAATTTTTTTTTATATCTTTAAAAATTAGTAACAATGAATTATTTAAACTTTTTGAAATTTTATATTTAATTTTTTTTTTAGTATTTTTGAAAAAAAAATTTTGTCTTTTCCGTAAATAAATGCATTAATTTTTCCAAAATATTTTCTATTCAATTTTAATTGATCTCCCTTTTTTGCTAGTCCTCCTAATATCCAATAAATATTTTCAAATGACTCTAATAATAGTTCAGTAGATGAAAGACTCGTTGATTTAGAATCATTTATTATCATTAATTTTTTTGAGTCGTAAATAATCTGTTGTCTAAAATTTAAGCCTTTAAATTTATTAGTTGTTTCAATTATTTTTCTAAGCCTAAGTTTTAAGAATTTTGACAAAGCAAACACAAAAGATAGGTTCTTAATGTTGCTTTTATTATTAAAGTAACGATTATTTATTAATTTAGAATATTTTTGGTATTTATTGTAATTTACTCTATAAATTTTTGATTTGATTTTATTTTTTTTAATTAAATAATTTAAGATGTTGTTTTGTTTTTCTATAAATGCATAACTTTTTTTGGATTGACTTTGAATCAATTTAAATTTGGCTTTAACATAATTTTTAAAGTTTCCGTGTCTTTCTAAATGATCTGGATGCAAGTTTAATATTAGAGAATAATCTGATCTAAAAAATTTGCTATAATCTAATTGGTAAGAAGATGCCTCAATTATAAAAATTGTATTTTTTTTTATTTTTCTTTCTAATAGTATTGGATTGCCAATATTGCCTGTTAATCTGACATCTTTTTTATGTGCTTTTAAAACGTCAAATAATATTTTTGAAGTTGTGGATTTTCCATTTGTTCCAGTAATAGTGATTTTTTTAATTTTTGGATAACTCAAATAAAATATATCAAGCTCGGTAATTACTTTGGACCTATTCTTTTTTAAATATTTAGATAATTTACATTTATTTATATCTATTCCGGGACTAAGTACTATATAATCAAAAGAATTCTTTTTTAGTTGTTTGTAATTGAGTGTTTTTTCTCTATATTTAAGCGGAACATTTTTCTGATTATCATCAATTATTTTGCAATCATTTTTTTGATTTAGATATTTAAATGAGGCAAAACCAGATTTGCCAAAACCATAAATTAAAAATTTTTTGTTATAAAATAAATTTTGTCTGGCATTCATTATCTTAATTTTAAAGTTGCCAAACCTATCATCGCTAGAATGATTGATATTATCCAAAATCTTATTACAACTGTTGACTCTGGCCATCCTTTTTTTTCAAAATGATGGTGTATTGGGGCCATTTTAAAAATCCTTCTACCCGTCAGTTTAAAAGAGACAACTTGTGCTATTACTGATATGGCTTCTAATACAAATAAACCTCCTGTTATAGCTAGAACAATTTCATGTTTGGTAATTATTCCTACGGCTCCTAGAGAACCTCCCAAAGCAAGAGAGCCTGTATCTCCCATAAATATTTTTGCAGGTGGTGCATTAAACCATAAAAATCCTAAGCAAGCGCCTATCATTGATCCGCAAAAAATAGATCCTTCGCCAACTCCTCTTATGTATGGAATTTGTAGATATTCTGAAAAAACAATATTTCCTGTAACATAACTAATAAATGCAAAACAAGCTGCTACAAGTATTACCGGAACTGTAGCCAAGCCATCTAATCCATCAGTTAAATTTACTGCATTAGAGGATCCAACTAACACAAATAAGTAAAAAGGAATAAAAAACCAACCCAAATTAATTACTAAGTTTTTAAAAAACGGAAAATATAAATTTTCTAATTCATTGGATTCGCTTGAAAAATATAAAATTAAAATTCCGATTAAAGCCAAAATAATTTGAATAATAATTTTAAATTTAAAGGATACTCCAGAAGAGTTATTTTTTTTTATTTTTTGATAATCATCATAAGCACCTAATAAACCAAATGTTCCGGCAATATAAATCAGAAACCAATTGTACGGATTTAAAAGATCACCCCATAATAATACTCCAGAGAAAACTCCCAACAATATCATCAAACCTCCCATCGTTGGGGTGCCTATTTTTTTTACAATATGTTCAGTAGGTCCATCATCTCTTATTGGATTATGTATTTGTTTAGATGAAAAAAAATTAATTAATGGTGTTCCAATAACAAAAACTACAATCATTGAAGTGAACATTGATAATCCAGTTCTTACCGTTAAGTATTTGAATACATTAAAAAAACTGAAAATATCAACTAAACTAGAAAATAAACTAAATAACATTAACTCTTCCTAATTTTAACTTCTTGGCTATGGTATTTAGACCGGTAGAATTTGATCCTTTAATCATTAAATATTCGTCATCTTTAATATCATTTATTAAAAAATTTAAGATATCTTTTCTTGAACATAGGATTTTTCCTCTTTTTTGTGGTCTAATTTTGTTAAATGTATCAATAATATTATTTCCATAGACATAAACTTTATTAATATTAGTATTGTTAAGTATTTGAGCAGCTTCGATATGTAATTTTTTTGAAAATTCACCTAATTCCAACATATCACCTAATAAAATTATTTTTCTCTTTGACCTGCTTTTCAGCTTATTAAATTTATTTAAAGCAAATTTTAATGATAATGGATTGGAATTATAACTTTCATCAATAAGATGAATTCTCTTTTTATTGATTTTAATATAATTATAATCGCCTCTCCCTTCGGGCAAATTATAATTAAAGAATAATTTTTCACTTATATTTTCTAAATCTAGGAAATTTGAAATTACAGCTAGGGTAGCAAGTATATTGTCTATATAAGTTTCTATATTTCTCTTAATTATAAATTTTTTTGATTTTCCATAAATATTTATTTTTAAAGTACTTATATTTTTTAAACTTGTTATTTTTTCAAGCTTAATATTTGATTTATTTTTTTTACTGAAAGAAATTATTTTTAAATTTTTTTTTAAAGCTTTTAAATTTAAATAATTATAAAATTGATCATCTGCATTAATCACAACTGAACCTTGATCTAAAATGTTGTCTATAATTTCTGATTTTGCTTTAGCTATATCAAACAAATTTTTAAAATTTTTAATATGAGCATAAGAAATATTTGTTATTACACCAATATTTGGTTTAATAATTTTTGACAAATAATCAATTTCTCCTTTTTTATCCATGCCGATTTCAAAAACACCAAATTTATCTTTCTTCTTAATATTAAATAATGAAATTGGTACTCCGTACTTGTTATTAAAAGACTTTTGTGAATAAGAGGTTTGATAAATTTTATTTAAAGATTGTCCTAATAATTCTTTTAAAGATGTTTTTCCTGCAGAACCTGTTATAGCGATTGCAATAATATTCGATGATGTTCTGATTAGACTTGAGCAATCTGAAAAAAATTTTAAAGAATTTTCTACTTTAATTTTATTTACACTTTTTTTTCCATAATTTTTATCAATAATGGAGACTGATGCTCCTCTCTTTATTGCCTCATCAGCAAATTTATTGCCATCAATTTTTTTACCTCTAATCCCAAAAAAAATATTATTTTTTTTAACTTTCTTAGAATTAATAGTGGCTTTATTGATTATTACTTTATCTTTTAATTCTTTGCCTAAAGTTTCTTCTACAATATTTGTTTTCCAGTTTTGGTTTAACTTTTTATTTTTTTCTTTAATTGATTTCATTATACAGTCTCTATCTGAAAAATATCTTTCTCTTTTGTACTCTTGATAAGTTTCATGTCCTTTTCCGGCTACCACAAGTATTTCATTTGACTTAATATTTGTAATAGCAGTTTTAATTGCAAGTTTTCTAGATGGAATTTCAGACAACTTATATTTGCTTATTTTAATTTTTATATTATTTCTTATTTTTCTTGGATTTTCTCCTCTTGGATTATCGTCAGTTAAGTAAATTTTATTACAATAATCATTTGCAATTCTTCCCATAATTTTTCTTTTTGGTTTATCTCTTTCACCGCCACATCCAAAAACTAAATTAATTTTTCTTAACTTAAATTGCTCTCTAATGTTTTTTAAACAAATCTCTAAGGCATCGGGAGTGTGAGCATAGTCTAAGATGACAATTGCATTATTTTTTAAATTTCCTAATTTTTCCAATCTTCCGGGAACTGGTCTTATTTTTTTAATAGACTTTGCAATGTTTTTTAATAATACATTACTTTTGTATGCTGCCAAAATTGACATCATAAGATTTTTAATTTGCACTTTTCCAATTAGCCCAGTTGAAAAATGAAAAATCTTATTATTTAGTGAAAATGTAACCTTTTGATCAAGATTTACAAATTTATGATCAATAATTTTTAAGTTAGAATTTTTGGAACCCAAGCTTAAATTTATAAGATTATTGATTTTTGAAATATTTTTTAATTTTGATGAAATATCTAAATCATTATCAAAAATAATGTATGAATTTTTTTTCATTAATTTCTTAAATAGAATCATTTTTGAATTAAAATAATCTTTAAAAGTTTTGTGATAATCAAGATGGTCTCTACTAAAGTTTGTAAAAATCCCAATATTAAACTTTAAATAATCCAATCTGTGCTGTTTCAATCCATGACTAGAGGCTTCTAAAATTACATTGTTAATTTTTTTAGATTTTAATTTTTCAAGAAATGTATTTATTTTTATTGGATCAGAAGTTGTGTTTGAAATTTTTTGATTTAAATTAATTCCATTAATTCCAAGTGTTCCAATTGATGCAACTTTAATTTTATTTAATTTTAGAATTTGATAATAAAAATTTACAATTGAAGACTTGCCATTTGTTCCAGTTACAGCAATTAAATTATTTGGCTTTTTTCTATTTAATTTTGACGCAAACTCTGCGAGTAGCTTTCTAGGATTTTTATTTTTAAGATATAAAACATTTTCGTATAATCTATCTTTTTTATATTTTTCAGAAACAATTATTCTTGATCCTCTTTTAATTGCATCTTTAATAAATTTATTTCCGTCGACATTATTTCCTTTTATTGCAATAAAAATGAAATCTTTTTTTACAAGTTTTGAATTAAAAGATATTCCTTTAAATTTTATTCTTGAATATTCTTTATTTAAATTTGGATAATAATCTTTAAGAAACATTATTTACGCTCTTAATATTTTGTGGCTAAAATTGGTCCAATTTTTTCTATTATTTGTCCTGTTATCCAAACAGTTGTCCAACCTGCCGTGTTTCTCCAATTGCCCTTGTATGGAGCACGTCCATCTCTGTATGTATATATAAATTCTTTATTTGGTTTTGGTTCATCGAGCATAACAATTAATACAAATTTTGGATTTGATGTTGGAAATACAGATGCAAATGTATTTATTTTTTTCTTTGAATATTTGCCTTTTTCTGGTTGATCGGCAGTGCCTGTTTTGCCTCCTATTTGATATCCATTAACATTAGCAAATCCTGCTGTTCCTTCTTCAGTTGAAACTATTTTTCTTAATATAGGATTAATTTTTTTAGATAAATTTTTTTCAAGTATTCTTTTTTTTTTCAGTTTGTTTTCTTTATAGATCAAAGTTGGATTTATTTCAAAACCTCCGTTTGTAATTATAGAATAGCCTTTTGCTAACTGAAGTAATGTAGTTGCTATACCATGCCCAAAAGCTACTGTTGCTAGCTTGCACTTTCCCCATCTGCCTAATTGCGTTTCGCCTATCTCTTCAATATCAAAATTTATATTAGTTAATATACCTATTGATTTTAAAAATTTATCGTAATTTTCAATACCAACTTTTTCAGCGATTCTTACAGATCCAATATTTCCAGATCTAATCAAAATTTCTTCAGCGGTTAAATCAGAAGGAATTTTATTATTATATTCTGATATAAGATTTCCGGCACAGGTAATTCTTTTTTTTAAATTTTTAAATTCAGTAAGAGGTTCAATGACATTATAATTAAGACCGGCAGCAATTGTAAAAGTTTTAAATACTGACCCAAATTCATAAACTCCCTTAGTAGCTCTATTTATAAATCTTAAATCATTAATTTCTTCTCTTTTATTTAAATTATAGTCAGGAAGAGAGATCATGGACAAAATATTTCCATTATTGATATTCATTAATATTGCGGCACTTCCAATATTTTGGAATATATTTTTTGATTTAATTAATTCTTCTCTAATTAAATATTGAAGATCGGTATCGAGAGTGAGCTTTAAAGGTTTTTTAGATACTCTCAATTCATAATCGAATGTTTTCTCTAATCCAGAAATACCATTATTATCATTATCAATTTGACCTAAAACATGGCTGAATAATTCTTCATTAGGATAAACTCTGGCAATGTTTTCCTCTTGTATAAATGATTTATCTCCTAGCAATAATATTTTTTCTAATTTCTCTTGCGAAATTTTTTTTTTAACATAAAAAAATTTTTTTTCATACATTTGTTTTTTGAAATTTTTTTCTGGAAATAACAATTTTAAAGTAATCAATAATTTTTGTTTATCAATTACTAAATTTGGATTAATACCAATATTTGTTACCTGCACACTTTTTGCTAAAATATTTCCATTCTTGTCTAATATGCTAGATCTGAAATTATCTTTTTTAAACAATTTTATTATTTGGGGTTTTTTTTCTAAACTTAATAAAATTACTTTAGATGAAAAAATAATTGCAATTACAAAAAACAAAAAAAATATAAATGCTATCCTTTCAAATGAAATCTTAAGATTGGATTTGTTTTCATCATAAGAAAATTCTGAATTATATTCGTCTGTTATGAATTTTTTACTGTTTGTTTCGCTCATTATTAGCTATTTTTCCAATTTCTATTTGGTCATTCTTTATCTTCATCCAATTTAAATTTTCAATATCATTCTGAATAAGTTCACTATCAAAATACAATTTTTGATATTCCATTAATTTTTTCGGCGAGGTTAGATAATTAAAATCGAGTAAAACTAATTCGTATTTATCTTCTAATACTCTTATATTTTCTTTGATTTCAAATATTTCTTTATCAAGTTTTTTAGTTGAATTCTTTGTGATCGTAGTTGCGACTATCAAAAATATTACCGGAATAAAAAATAAAAACTTTTTCATTTATCAAATTGTAAATTTTCAATATCTATTAAATATTTAAACTTTTGTTGAAATTCTTCAAAATTGCTCTCATTGCTTATTTTGGTTGCAAATCTTAGTTTGGCAGATCTTGAGGATGGATTTATTTTTTGTTCTTTTAAATTGGGGGTTATAGGTTTATTATTTTGTAATTTAAAACATCTAATATTATTGTCTTTATTAGGAACATATCTTGATGGATTCTTAATTTCTGAATAATTTCTAAAAAAAAATTTAACTATTCTATCTTCCAAAGAATGAAATGTAACAACCGCTATAACTCCTCCTATAGGAAGCAGATAGAAAGCATTTATTAATCCATTGATTAATTCGCTTATTTCTTTGTTAACAAATATTCTGAGTGCTTGAAAAACCTTTGTAGAATTATCTATTTTTGAATTTTTAAACCTTTTAATACTATTAATTATTTTTGTTAGATCTTCAGTATTAATTATTTTTCTTTTTCTTATTTCTATAATTTTTCTTACTATTTTCTTTGAATATTTTTCATCACCAAAAAATTTAAAAATTTTAATTAAATTGTTCTCAGTCATATTAGAAATAACTTCGTGGCATGAAAAATCATTCAAACCCATTTTCATATTAAGTTTTCCTGTGCTTTTAAATGATAAACCTTTGTTCAAATCTTTAATTTGGTTAATTGAGTATCCTAAATCAAAAATTATAGCTTTAAGATCATTTGATTTAATTTTAATATTATTTATTTGAGAAAATTTAATATTTTTAAAACAAAATCTTTTTTTGTATTTTTTTTCTAATTCTTTTGCATATAAATAGACATCCTTGTCTCTATCTATAGCAATTACTTTATTATATTTTTTTTCTAATATTTTTTTTGAGTATCCCGCTTGACCAAAAGTACAGTCTATAAAAGTGCCACCATAAAGAGGGGAAATAATGCTAATTAATTCATTTAGCAAAACTGGAAAATGTTTGTTTTCCAATTTTATGGTGGCACTCATTTATTTTTTCGAAGCACATTAATTTTTCTGTCTTCTCAAAAATGCTGGAATTTCTAATTCATCCTCTTCTTCTTTATTATTTTCCGTATCTAATGAAGAAAAAGAGTCCTCAGTGTTTTCAGTGTTTTCTGAATTAAATAATTCGGGAGCTTCTTCCTCGTTAAAATCAAAATTTTCTAATCCATTTGAAGTAGAAGATTTTATTTCATTATCTTTTTTTTCGTCCAAGGCATTGATTTCATTTTCAATATTTTGACTTTGAGGCTCTATTTCTTCATTTAAAATCGTAGAAGAATTTGACACTTCCATATCATTAACCTGTGAAGTTTCCAGACTTTCAGTCTTAACTTCTTCCTCAAGTTTAAGGGCATTTGCACCATTTGTAATTATTGAATTATGTGGATTTGAAAAACTAAACGATTGAATAGAACCAGTATTAGAAAAATCAGAATATCCTGGGTTTCTGTTCTGTATTCTGTGAACCATATTAATTACTGATTTAGGTTCTGGTTGTTGACCATCAAGTGATGTTGCAACAATTGATACTCTCATTACTCCATCTAGATTTTCATCAGTAATTGCTCCTATTATTAATTCTGCCTCAGGATCAACTTCGGCTCTAACTTTATTAACAGCTTCATCAACTTCAAAAAGTTTTAGATCTTTTCCTCCAGTAATATTAACAAGCAATCCTTTTGCGCCTTTTAAAGTATAGTCATCTATTAATGGATTGTTAATTGCCATCTCGGCTGCCTTAATAGCTCTCCCTTCTCCTTCGGCTTGACCTGTTCCCATCATAGCTTTGCCCATTGAACTCATTACAGTTTCAACATCTGCAAAATCTAAATTGATTAAACCTGGTCTTACCATCAGATCGGTAATACTTTGAATTCCATGCAGCAATACATCATTTGATAATTCAAATGACTCTTCAAATGTAGTTTGCTCACTTGCAATCTTAAATAAATTTTGATTAGGAACTACAATAATTGTATCAACATGTTTTCTTAATTCTTCTAAACCCTCTTGAGCTTTTTTCATTCTTGACGGACCTTCATATAAAAATGGAAGTGTAACGACTCCAACAGTCAAAATATTTAATTCTTTAGCGGCACGAGCAATAACATGAGCGGCTCCAGTTCCAGTTCCACCTCCCATTCCAGCGGTAATAAATACCATATTCGCACCTTGTAAAACATTTATGATGTCATTTAATGATTCATCGGCTGCAGCTTCGCCTATATCAAATTTTGCACCAGCACCTAAACCTTTTGTAAGATTTAAACCTATTTGAATTTTTGCTTGCGCTTTACTTATTCTTAAATCTTGTGCATCTGTATTGACTGCAATAAATTCAACTCCATGTAAACCAGAATTTATCATTCCGTTTATTGCATTTCCACCTGCTCCTCCAAGACCAAGAACCAATATTCTTGGTTTCAACTCTTTTATATCCGGTGCTTTAAAGTTAATCGTCATTTATCCCCCTTTTAGTTATTAAATTGTTTTTCCCATTTAAGGCTTGTTCTGTGAATATTTGATTTTTTTCTCGCATTTACCCTAAATTTTTCAAAATTTGATGTCTCCCATATTTGAAAAGTTTTTCCTTGACCAACAAACAACATGCTATTTTTTATTTTTGCATGTTTTAATAATTTCGAAGTAAGTAAAATTCTGCCCTCACTATCAAATTGTAAATTTATACTTTCAGATAAAATTGATGTTGCAAAATAATCTTTTTTCTCCTCAAAAGGATTTAAGGAATCTATTGCATTTGAAATTTTTTCAATTCTATCTTGTGGCCAAGCTTCTATGCATTGATTGTTGAAAGAAGGATAGCAAACAACGCCATTATAACCTAAGTTCGATAGATAAGATCTAAAAGAAGCTGGCACTGATACCCTTCCTTTTTTGTCCAGTTTGTTTTCGTAGACCGATAAAAACATAGTACATAAATATAACCCTTATTTGGGTTTTTATGGGATATTATGGGTTTTATGAACATGCGTCAATACATATTATTTTATTAATAAAATCTTATTTTTTAGAACAAATATGAAACTGTTTATTAATGATTTGCTTTATGTGGATTTTGCCAGATAAACTATAAGCCGGGTTCTGTCATTTAAACTTATCATTTGTCTAGGCTTTAAATCACTTTAAAGCTCAAGCAACTAACCCCGATGACTAGCCAAAGACTGCTTTTAGTTATTTCTAACAATGTCATCTCTACTCAGTCTTGCTCCCAGTGGGGTTTTCCATGCGCTAATTGTTACCAACTTAGCCGGTGTGCTCTTACCACACCTTTTCACCCTTGCCTTGATAAGGCGGTTTATTTTCTGTGGCACTATCCCTGGGGTTTCCCCCGCCAGCTGTTAACTGGCACTGTGTCTTTGTAGAGCCCGGACTTTCCTCTTTAATAAATTAAAGCGATAAGTCATTTATCTGGCATGCACAAATTAATAATTCTTTAGGAAATTT
>FUWD012849286.1_pt1 | contig 16813 bp, 18 predicted proteins | sample 1063281 | NCBI WGS metagenome assembly FUWD01 (sample SAMEA79048168, study PRJEB19326) | metagenome | biome: marine | reverse complement strand
AACTCGCTTCGTCCACGATTTCCGCAGTCACGCCCTGCGGATTCTTGCACGCTTCGGGAAGACCTTTGCGAATGATTCTCTTCAGTTTTCTCTCGCGCATCCATTCCCCAATGTGATGAGGGAAGAGAATGGGATAGGTGAGAATCAAGATAGCTTTCCCCATTGGGGATTGATATTTAAAATTGTGGAGATTCATAATCTTTATATTCTACTGGTTGTTTTAGGCAAGAAACCTAGGGTCTTGCTTCGGCTGCTCAGGCACATTTTCAAGGAACCATTCCTTTTGTTCTTTCTGGAATTTTTTGCAGTCTTCCACAAACTGGCCAGAGACTTCGACTGTTCTGTCTACCATCTTGTTCCAGTTCTCTTCTGCTTTGGCCATTGCTGCTAGTGCTTCTTCGGTTGCTGTCATGTGTGAATTCTACTTTAATTTTTTGATTGGTGCAAGCTCTTTTCGTATAAAAAGAAAACTTTTTTTAACGGGGGCGGGAGTTGCGACCATAAAGAACTTCCAGCCTTTCTCCATGCTTGGAAGCCCACGAAGCCTTACGGTTTTCGAACTCCTCAACGCGAACGAACTTCCCTTCGGGGAAAGCCCAGTGTTGACCACTGTTCAATTTCTCAACTGTTTTAGTGTTGGTGGTCTCGCCCCAAACAAACTCTTCGCCTTCAGCGGTTTTCGAGATGATGACGAAACTCTTGATTTCGTCTGCGTGCTGGATTTTTACTCCGTCGGTGTATATCGTTGCCATGCGTGTATTTTAGCACAGATCCGCATGAATTAAAAGCTTTTTCTGCATAAAAATGTATTTTTTTTAGGGGAGGGGTTTTCTCAAAGGTTTTGACTTTTGCGTTCGGCGCACTCGGCGCGGGGGGTGGTGAACACCATAAAGAAGTTATTTTTATATTAAAAGTGGCGGTGCGCCACATAATAAAACAAAACAAACCTAAACCAGTGTAATAAATAAAAAGCAATGATAAAAGACAGCAGCTTGTTATTGGGTCATATTGAATTAACAAAAAAGCAAAAAGAATTCTATGACATAATGTCAGACAACAATACTCGGATTGTATTTCTGGGTGGGCCAGCAGGAACGGCTAAGACATTTTTATCGGTTTATAGTGCTTTGGATTTATACAATAGCGACAAAAACTTAAAAATATTGTATTTGCGTAGTGTTGTGGAGAGTGCGGATAGGGGGATAGGTTTTCTGAAAGGTGATATGGATGATAAGTTTGGGCCATATATGGCTCCGTTACTGGATAAGATTGACGAGTTATTGAACAAGCCCGAAAAAGACCAATTAAAAAACAAAAGGGTATTAGAAGCGGAGCCGATTAACTTTTTGCGCGGATGTACTTGGCGGGATAAGATTGTGATTGTGGATGAGGCTCAGAATATGAGTGTGAGAGAGTTGACTACGGTGCTTACAAGGATTGGTCGTGGTAGTAGGTTATTTATATGCGGGGATAGTTTGCAGAGTGACATTAGGAGTAGTGGTTTTACTAAGTTGGCTAATTTGTTTAAAGACGAGCAGAGTTCCAAAAAAGGGGTGTATAGTGTAGAGTTTAGCAAAGAAGATGTGATAAGAGATAAAATTATTACATATCTTGTAGAAAAAATTGAATTATTAGCCCCAAATCAATAAAATTTCATATGAATAAAGTTTTCTGTTCTTCCTGCGGCCACAAAAACGTGTACGAGGTGACTAAGCCCAAGTTTTGTTCGGCTTGCGGCTCGCCCATTGGAGCATCTGCTCCTGCGCCAGCTCGACGAGAAGCTATTGCTGAAATTGATTATGAGGAAGAAAGTCCTCGTTCCTTTGATTTAAAAAAAATGAAGAGAGATATTGTAGCAGAAGCTAGCTCGCAAAATACTACATTAACTGATCTTTGGAAATCGGCCACTCCTGAAGATGCCAATAGGACTAGGACTTCTAGGCCAGCAGCAAATTTGCCCGAGGGTGAAGCTATGATCAAACAGAGCCAAGCTGATTGCGCTTCATCTAGAATTCAAGACATTGATGGATAAAAGGTATGAAGACCTTATTCCAGAGATAGAAGAACTTTTAAGTAGGTATAGAGCCAAGTGGCAGCTTAACTCAATAGCTTGGTTGGATTATGACGATGTGTCTCAAATAATCCGTACTCATATCTATAAAAAGTGGCATTTGTGGGATCAGAAGAGAGCATTTAAGCCTTGGGCTTCTATGTTGATTAGTAATCAGATAAAGAATCTGATAAGGAATCATTATGGGAACTTCGCTAAACCGTGTTTGCGGTGTTCTTTTTATTTGGGTGGAGATGAGTGCGGTTTCACTAAGAGTAAGGAGCAGGATGAAGAGTGTGGGGACTTCGCTAAATGGAAGAATAAGAAACAAAGCGCGTTTCATTTAAAGATGCCAGTCTCTTTAGATTCTTTGGTATCTGTTAAAGATAGGATAAATGAAGATGAGTTGGATTATGATCAGAAAACGGCCAAGATACATCTTTTGGTTATGTCTGAGTTAAACGACAAGCATAAAGAGATATACAAGCTTTTGTTTATAGATCATATGGATGAAGTAAAGGTTGCAAAGAAGTTTGGGTTCAAGCGAGATACAAGTAAAAGAAAGACACCTAGATACAAACAAATAAATAACCTGAAAAAGAAGTTTTACAATATAGCCGCAAAGTTAATAAGAGAGGAGGATTTATAATGGTATATGATTTAACAGAGAAGCAGAAAGAGGAGATTCTTAAGTTGTTTAAACAGAACCCCGATTTAATGTTTATTACCCGCAAAGTATTTAATGACGATGAGATTGATGGGAGGTCGAAACAGGGTCGTGCGGTGAGGAAGTTCTTAGCTGAACAAGATAAAAAAGCAAATACATCACTTGCCCCGAAAGTAGAGCAGGTTCATCTAAACAAAGAACAAAAAGAGTTCTTGATGACTGACAATATTGAGGTTGGGATGAATGCATTAGAGATCGCCCGACTTACTTTCAAAGACCGTGATGTTCAGCCCTTGAGTATGAAGCATAGGGTTATTGTCGATTTCCTAAAAACTTATAGGCCAGAGATTGTAGACGATAACGAAATTGTTACAAAAGAGAAGTGGACTCCTCCCAAGTCCATAAACAGAGCGATTGTTAAGATAAACAACTTCTGTGGGGCCGCACTAGAAGAGCTAACCCTCCAAACAAAACAAAAGAAGCTAGTCGAGCAATTAATTATTTATTTTAAAAGCCCTCGCTTCAATCATTTTATTAATCAGTATGCTACTCTAGCCGACAGAAACTTATTCGAAAGCGAGTTCGTTCGCGCTGTTTGGGACAAGCCTGACCTCACTAACGACGAATTGAATCTATATGTGACCGTATGTGCTAACTATGTGCGCCAGAAACACATCCAGATGCGTATTGACAAGCTTAATGCACTACTAGACGACCAAGACAACGAAAGGGACATCACAATGCGTCTGACGGAGATTATCAAGGCTACCAGTGAAGAGCTTAACCAGTGCGAGAAGCGTATCGAATCTCTAACGAAAGACTTGAATGGATCTAGAACTGCAAGACTGAAAGCTAAGGGTGAAGAAAATGGATCTATCTTTGCTTTGGTCGAAGCCTTTCAAGAACGGGAGGAACGTGATCGTATGATCATGATGGCTGAACTTCAAAATAAATTAATTGAAGAAGAAGCTGATAGACTAGAGAATATGGATGACTATAAAGCACGAGTGCTTGGTATATCTAAAAAAGAGTTGTTATGAGTGAGTTTGTTTGCAGAGTATGTGGTAAGTCCTTCGATAATCGAAGGAGCTTCCATGCCCACCTTAAAGCTCATAGCACTTCCATTGGGGAGTATTATGTGGAATACTATGGTAAACGTGATCTTTACACAAACGAATTACTGCAATTCAAAAACTACGACCAATACTTTTCAGAAGACTTTAACAATGTAGATAATTATTTATCTTGGTTAAAGACAACCTCTCCTATCAAAGCAAAAAATCACTTAATCAATTACACTCGCGAAAGATTTAAAAACAAAGATGTAAAGTTTACTCCACCAGACTTATATTACATGTTGGCTCAAATGCCTAATATCGATTACTACCGCAAGATGTGGAGGTCTTACTCTGAGTTCTCTGAGGACTTGGGAATAAAATCTTGGTTTACTAAGAATTTACCCAAAAACTTCTGGGAACAAGAAAGTAAAGACATGCAGATATTCGTGGATACTAGAGAACAAAAGCCCCTTAATTTCGATAATAGTGTAAAGAATAAATTGGACTTCGGTGATTATACCGCTGCTGGAAAATATTATTCAAAAACCTTTGTAGATAGAAAAGCTCAAGATGATTTTAGACAAACTTTCGGAAAAGATATTAAAAGATTCAGGCGCGAAATGGATCGTTGTGTCCAGTTTGATTCTTACATGTTCATTGTTGTCGAGTCGTCTATTGAAAAAATCGAGGAAGAAAACAAGGTATCGAAGTTCAAATCGAACTTAGGTTACTTATGGCATAATGTGCGTAGTCTTATGATAGACTATCCAGAAAATATACAGTTTGTTTTTGCTTACTCAAGAGCGGGGGCGAAGAAGATTATCCCCAAGATACTACATCACGGGCAACGTCTATGGCACGTTGACGTTCAATATCATTTAGAGAAAAAAGTTCATGGCATGGCAGAAAGGAAAACAGCGGTATCGAAATGATTATTCCGCGAGCGAACTTAATACATATTTAAAAACACTTGATGGCGACTTGCCTGACGAGGAAGCTAAGTATTTGTTATATAAGTTTTTAAGAGCTAATATAGCATTTACCTCCGAATTATTTTTGGGGGTAAAGTTATTCCCGTTTCAGGCTATGGCTATCAAGGGGATGATGGTATCGGACTATTCGATGTTCGTATTCTCCCGTGGTATGTCTAAGACTTTCTCTACAGCTATTTATGTGTTACTTGAATGTCTACTAAACCCTAATGCTAACATTGGTGTTATTGCAGGTAGCTTTAGGCAATCAAAACAAATCTTCCAGAAGATGGAAGATATCCTTAGCAAGCCAGAGGCAAAGCTAGCGAAAGAATGCGGAGTTAAAATAACAAAAGGAACTGACCAGTGGACTTTGAAGATTGGTAATAGTCGCGCTATAGCTTTGCCATTAGCTAACGGAGAACGACTTCGTGGATTTCGATTTAATAGGATAGTGTTAGATGAGTTCTTAACAATACCAGAAAAGATATTCAATGAAGTTATCATACCATTCCTTGGAGTTGTAGAGAATCCTATTGAAAGGGAGGAACTACATAAACTAGAATCCCGCCTTATCGACAAGGGCGAGCTGAAAGAGGAAGATAGGTATGTATGGCCAAATAACAAACTGATAATACTTTCATCTCCGTCATTCAAATTCGAATATATGTACAAACTGTACAAAAAGTATGAGGGTCTTATATTTGGAGAGTTCGACAGAGATAATGATGATGAAGAACAAGCGGCTGATGATGCATATAGATTAATTATGCAATTAAGTTACGACTGTGCTCCAACAAGACTTTACGATCAGAACCTGCTTAAACAAGCGAAGGCTACCATGTCCGAAATGCAGTTTAAACGAGAGTTCGGCGCACAGTTTGTAGACGAGAGTGATGGTTATTTCAGATTATCTAAAATGGCAGCTTGTACCATCGCTGATGGAGAGTTTCCTGCTGTTGAAGTAATTGGAAACCCAAGTGACGAGTATATTCTTGCTTTTGACCCCAACTGGGCTGGCAACACAAGTGCTGACCACTTCGCAATGCATGTATTTAAGGTTCTGGGGGACGAACAGAAGATTTGCCTTGTTCATAGCTACGCAGTGGCTGGAGTATCCTTAAAAGAGCATATGAGGTATTTTCTGTATCTTATTCAATACTTTAATATCGTGGGTATATGCGGTGACTACAATGGAGGGGTTCAGTTCATCAACTCTTGTAATGAGAGTGAGTTGTTTAAAAAGGCTAGTGTGAATATTGGAGTGATTGAAGTAGATTTAGAAAAACCTGATCAATGGCATAGTGACATCACACAATTTAAGAGCCAATACAACCAAAAGGAGAGAAAATACTGTGTCTTAAGAAAACCTACAGTCAACTGGATTAGAAGCGGTAATGAAATGTTGCAAGCAGCAATAGACCATAAAAGAATACTGTTTGGCTCCAGAGCGGTAGACGATCACTTTGACCGACAAAGAAAAGGTAATTTGCCAATTGATGAGATAAAGTGGGATAATAAAATTACAGCTACTTCTAAAGGAGCAAAAATGATTGATCTTATTGACCAACAGAAAACTAACATTGAACTTACAAAGTCAGAATGCGCTAACATTGAGGTTACTACAAACCCCCAAGGTTCACAGTCATTTAACTTGCCCCAAAACATCCGAAGACAGAAGGGGCCGAATAGAGCACGTAAAGACTCTTATTCTGCTTTGATTCTAGGGAATTGGTTCGCTAAAGTGTATTTTGATTCTCTTAATGTAACTCCTGAGAAAAAACCTGAGTCTACATTCATACCCTTTACTATTTAGATGTGTAACTATAGAGATGAGTACTGATCCAACATTTACAGGGGTTTATGAAATCTGCCCTAGCAGGAATTATAATGTACCATTTAATTATGTGTGGGATAAATCTAATTCTTATTGGAGGCCAATGAGTTTAGGAGATTTAGGGTCTTATACTGATAATATCGTTGGAGGTGCTGATGATAGAATTTTAAAGTTTGGATCAAACCCAAATATATCAAATGTTGTCAGTCTTTCCTCTCCAGAAACAGTTTGGGACGGCTCTACAGAATATGTATTTCCTCCTGATGTTGGAACAGGCATTCAGGTTAAATCTGATGATAGTGGAGATGCCCAAGAAATTGTTATTCAGGGGCTAGATGAGAATTTTAATTCAGCAAGTTGGACTGGCGACTTAAATGGCTTATCTGAAGTGAATGTAGATGGAACTTGGTCTAGGGTCTTTAGAGCTTTCAATAATGATAATACTGATTTTGCGGGAAATATCAATATCCATGCAAGCGGAGATGATTCCACCTCTTATGCAAAAATACTTAGTGGTAATAACCAAACTTTAATGGCAGTTTATACTGTCCCAGAAAACACAACAGGTTATTTAATTCAATACGAAGCTTCTGCTCAAAATCCTTCCAGTTCATCAAGCATAGGTTATACTTTAAATTTAAAAACAAGAGAATACGGCAAAGTTTTTAGAGTGCAAGAAGTTACTTCTGTCACTACAGAAAATTCTCATGTGCAAGAATTACAGGTTCCTCTTACTCTTGAGCCAAAAACAGATATTTTAGTAAATGTTGTCAATGCTAATGGCAATAATGGTTCTGTAAACGCTGATTTTAGTATAGCGTTGCATACAAGTTGAAAAGTCATAAAGTAACTTTTATAACTTTAGTGTAACAATTATTAGCATGGCCAAACGCAAGTATACAAAAAGATCTGAATATTGGAATAAATTTAAAGGCACTGTCCCCAATAACAATTTAGAAGATATAACTAATCAATCTTTAGCAGAGGAGTTTTCTCCAGAACTTGTCGGGGAATCTTTATATGAAACTACCGCTTCTCGTCTTTCTGACTCGACAAATCGTTCAAGTTCAAGAACTAATAGCATTACTCAGAGCTATACTAAAAATAGATTTAAAAATATTGATGACGGTCTTCTTCCATTTGATTACTCTCGTGACTCCGTAAATGTCCGTGACGCTATCCAGTTATGCCAAAAGGCTTACTTCAACGTCCCTGCGTTCAGGAGTACTATTGATATGCTCTCTGACTTTGCTGACTCTGATTTATTTTTAGAGGGTGGATCTGCTAAAGCAAGAAACTTTGTGAACGCTTGGTTTAAAAGAATTAAAATTCATGATATCAAGTCACAATATTTTCGCGAATACTACCGCTCAGGTAACGTGTTCATGTATCGTGTAGACGGTAAAATTAAAACCGCTGATACTGGAAGGATCTTGGAAACTTATGGAGCCACTAAGAGTGTGCCTATTCCAATCAAGTATTTGATCATGAACCCAACTGACATTGCCACAAAAGGTTCTATTTCATTTAATGATTTTCAGTATTTTAAAGTTCTTACTCCATATGAGATCTCTAGACTTAAAGATCCTAAAACAGAGCATGAGATTGAGATGTATAACTCTTTGCCAGAAGATGTTCAAGTAAGAATCCAAAACAACACTGCTACTACCACTGAGCGTTTGTATATTAAATTAGCTTCGGAGTTATTGCATGTTGTATTTGCCAAGAAGCAAGACTACGAGCCACTTTCTGTTCCATATGCTTTCTCTGTCCTTGATGACATCAATAAGAAGCTAGAACTTAAGAAAATTGACCAAGCCATTTCTCGTTCTATTGAGAATGTTGTTTTGTTGGTTACTATGGGCGCAGAACCTGACAAGGGAGGCGTTAATCATAAAGCATTGGCCGCAATGCAGAATATTTTCAAGAATCAAAGCGTTGGGCGTGTTCTCGTATCTGATTATACCACAAAAGCTGATTTTGTTATTCCTGATCTCCGCAAAGTAATTGGCCCCGAAAAATATGAGATTTTAAACCGCGACATTCAAGAAGGGCTTCAGAATGTTCTCCTTGGAGATAACAAATATGCAGATGGACAACTCAAGATGAAGATATTCATTCAGCGTCTTGAAGAGTCTCGCAGTCAATTTATTAAAGATTTCCTACAGCCAGAGATACGCCGCATTTGTAAAGCTGCGGGTATGCGTTCTTGGCCAGAGGTTAAATTTGTTAAAACAGATACTCTTGATAATTCTGACATGACTAAGCTTGCTACTCGCATGATGGAGCTTGGAGTTCTTACCCCAGAACAGGGTATGAGCGTTGTCCACAATGGAATGTTCCCCAAAGGAGAAGAGTTAATGCCAGCTCAAGATAAGTTCAAAGAGCAGAGGGAAGATGGTTATTACATGCCCTTAGTAAATAGCATTAACCTATTTCAAAATGAAGAAGAGTCCACTCCAGAAGCTAAACCCGAAGTTGCTCCTATAGCTCCTTCTGGTGGTCGCCCTATGGGAGTTTCCAACTCAAACTTTTCGAAGAAACATATTGTTGAAGCTACTCAAATGGTTAGCGAGTTTGAACTTAGAGCTTATCGTGACTTTGCTCTTAAGTTTGGCTTGGATGAACTTGATGACGACAAAAAAGATTTAGTTTCTCGCGCTTGCGAATCAATCATTGTTTCTAAACCAACAAGTGAATGGGACGAGACTTTATCCAGTGTTGTAGAAAATTTAGATAATCTTTCTGAACTAAATGTTGATCCAGATGTGCTAGACGTAGGCTCTAAACATCAGCTCGATGACATGTCTGCTGCAATTTTATACCACTCAACTAAAATTTAAGTGTATATCATTTTATGGATTTAAAAGATTTTGAGGTAAGTAGCTTTGATTGTAATATCAAGGCTCTCAAAGAAGCTGATTACGAAAAGTTTGGAGTATCAGAAGGATCTATCGCGGAGGCAGCTAAATCTTTACTGCCTGACGACTTTGACCCATCCGCAAATGTAGATGTATTGCCTGTAGTATTTAACTTGGCTCTCGTCAACGAATTCAACAAAAACGGTGATGGCATAGATTCTGAAACAGCAGTAGCAGCCGTAAAAAGATTTATAAATAAGCCAATTAACATTGAACACAAGAAGCATAAGATCGTAGGCCACATGATCAATGCTTCTTTCTCTATGGACGAATATGATTTTAAGGATAACGCGATTGAATCATATGCCGATAAAAAAGAACCATTTTATATTAACGCTGCTGGTTTAATTTATAAAAATATTTTTCCAGAGTTAGCGGAAGCTATTGAAACAGCCGCGAAAGAAGAGAATGAAGAATATCAGAGCATTGCTACTAGCTGGGAGCTTGCATTTAAGAACTATAAAGTCGTCTATGGATCTAATAGATTGGACGAGTGCGAAGTTGCCGAAGGTTCAAAGAAGCAAGAACTTAAGCAGTATGTAAAAGGTTTTGGTGGTAAAGGCATGGATAAAAATGGGACACCAGTTCACCGATTGATACATGGTGAAACTTATCCTTTAGGAGCTGCACTAACATATAAACCTGCTGCTAGAGTTAAAGGAGTTTATACATCAGAACCGCAGAAAAACGAAAAGTCTGTTGATAATTCTTTAGCGAAAGAAGATAATAATATTATTAAAAATTCCCTAAACGGGAAAAACACTGTAACAAACAACAAATTCGATATTTTTGATATGGATAAGGAACAATTCGAAACACTAATGACACAAGTTGCGGAAAGCGTAGCTTCCGTAGTCAAGAAGGACGATCAAGCCAGCTCTGTTGGTGAGATTATGCGTGATGCTCTTACTGAGCATTCCGAAAACTGGAAATCTAAAGTTCAACTTGAAGCCGAAGCTCGTGAGAAAGCAGAAGCAGACCTGACTGAAATGAAAGCTTCTTTTGATGCTGTTCAGGCAGAACTCTCCTCTCTCAAATCTGAGATTGAAGCTCAAGCTGCTGTTGAGTTATTTAACTCTCGTATGAACTTTATCGACTCCACATACGAACTTACTGAAGCAGAGCTTAAGTTGGTCGTAGATGAGTTGAAGGCTGTTGAAGCTTCTGATGAGGCTTTTGATACCTTCAAAGAAAAACTTTCTATTCTTTTTGCAAGCAAGACCAAAGAGTCTATTGCAGCTCAAGAAGAGGCAGTCAAAGCTAAAATCGAAGAGGCTATTGCTTCTAAGATGGCAGAAGAGGCTCCTGAGCAGCAAGAAGAAGTTAAAGCTAGCGAAGATGAGTTGGAAGTTGAAGAGGTCGAGGCCGCTCCTGTTCCAAACAACAACGCAGAAGCTTCTGAACAAATTTCTTTGGTTGAAAAACTTAAGGAGAACTTCTCTGTAGAAGTTACAAAATAAAAAATTCTAACTAAAAAAATCTAACTAAAATATACTGTTATGGCTAGTGAAATTACTAATCTGCTGCCGTTTCGCCAATATGACGATAACGATGTTATCAACATGTTTGCTTACGAAGGCACTAATGTCGGGGCTGGAACCATTGTAAAGGTTTCTGCCGCCAATCTCAACGAAGATCTTACTGATCTCGTAGACGGTGGAGATGCTTTCCTTACTACTCAAGGAAACGCTTATTCTCCTCTTGCTGTTAACCCTCTGAAGGTGGCAACAGCTGGATCGGGCGATTCTGCCCTTGGAATCACCTTGCGTGATGTTCGCGATACTGATGAGAATGGAGAAAAACTCCGTTTCTACCCAGAAAAAAAGGAAGAGCTTCAAGCTGTTCTTTCTGGAGAGTCTGTGCCTGTTGCGACTAAAGGAGTGTTTACCTTCACTGAAGCTGCATTTGTTTCTTCGGGTCTTTTAGCCCCCGGTGTTGACGTTTACGGCAAAGCTGGTGGAAAACTTGGATCTTCAGGTGGAACCGCTGTTAAAGTCGGAACTGTTCTCGCTACTGGATCTCGTCCTGCTGGGGATACTCACGCAGGAGGATACGCAATCGTCAAAGTAGACATTTAATTCTAACTCATATTATTTCAATGAAAATTACTATTAAAAGAACTGAAGATCAGTTAGCCCTTGTTCGCGCAATGGGTTCGAATAATCGTGAGGAGGCGTACGAGGCTCAGGCCGCTGTTGCAGAACTTCTCGGGCCTGTGGTCACTGAAGTTATCAACAACGCTGTGACCGTTGGGAATCTTTTCACCACTCTGACCTATCAGGCTGATGACAATCCTTCCCTTCCTCTTGATCTCTTCCACGATATTACTGATGAAGATTATGTGCAGGTTTACTCCCAGCAAGTTGCTGGTGGACTCCCTTACAACCAAGTCTTTCCAGCTCATAACGAGCTGAAGTTTAGCACTTACACCCTTGATAGCGCACTCGCTTTCGACCGTAAGTATGCTAAGAAGGCTCGCGTTGACGTTGTTTCCAAGACCTTCACTCGTATGGCTCAGGAAGTTATGCTGAAGCAGGAGCGCACTGCATTTAACGTGCTTGCTTCCGCTCTTGTTGCTGGAGATAGCTTGACTGCTGCTGCTGGTGATCACATCATCGCTGCTGCTGGTACAAACCTTGTCCTTGATGATTTGAACAACCTTATCACTAAGTCCAAGCGTATCAATAGCTCGTTTGTTGGTGGAACTCCTGTTGGTGGTTCTAAGGCTGGCGTTACCGATCTTCTCGTTTCTCCTGAAGTGGTTGAAGATATTCGCGCTATGGCTTATAACCCTGTCAACACTCGTCAAGCAACTTCTGGAACTACCAGTATGGCTGCTCCTGAAGAGCTTCGCTCTCAGCTTTACAGTGCTGCTGGACTCCCAAGCTTCTACGGTATCAATATCGTCGAAGTCCTTGAAATGGGTAGTGGACAGCGTTTCAACAAGATCTTTGATGCTGTTAAAGGTGGCGTGAGCTTCACTGAAGCTTCTGAGCAGATCCTTATCGGTGTTGATCGTTCTCGTGACGCTCTGCTTCGTCCTGTCGTTCTTGATGAAGGTTCTACTGGTGAACTCAACGTTCTCGTTGATGACCAGTTCTCCGTTCGCCAGAACAAGATTGGTTACTACGGTAAAGTCGAAGAGGGTCGCGTCTGCATCGACGACCGCGCTCTTTGCGGAATCATCCTCTAATCGAGGTTTCCTAAATTTAAGGGTCGCCCTACGGGGCGACTCTTTTTTTTTGATTTTTTTAGTGTAATCTATTATGATAAGGTATGGCAAATAAGAAAGAATTTTTAGAAGAGTTCAACGTTATTGATGGTAAAGAGCGTTCTGAGCGAGAAGATAAGATTCAAAAAACAAAAGAATTAGAAGATCTTTTGGGGATTAAGGATGTTAATCCATATGGCACAAATAACAAGGATGTTTTTGCTAGTAATCTTGGTAGCATGTCTGTCGGAGAAATGACTACTCTTGCTCAAAGGGTTGGTCTACCAGCTTCCTCTATTGACACTCCATCAGTATTAAAGAAGAATTTACTCAAGTCCTTTGATATTTATGTTCAACAAAATAACGTAACAGTAGCGGGACAAGCACAACCTGTTGTTGACCCAAAGGCTGAAAATTACGATGAAGTAAAAAAGCTGTTTGAGCTATAGAATTCCCTAAAGGATGGTTTTGCTGTAAGATTATTTAATGAATGATCTTGGCTCACTAGCAACAAAAATAGTAAATTACGAGTTTCCAGATGACACTGGAAGATTTCCCGTGTCTTATGTTTCTGGTTGGCTTGAGGCCAATATTGGCGAGCTTAACGGTCTAACTAATGAAGAGTTTTATGTTAATGATACGGGGGCTATAGAAATTGCTACTGGCTCAGGTTTATTGCCGATTGAAGAAAACATTTTTTCAACCCTTTATGAAATCCACTATTACGAAAAAGCTTCTAGGGATTCTCTTCGTGAGTTCACTTATGGAGGAGATACAGACTGGATAACTCTAAAAGAGGGGGACACTACCATTCAAAGACAGAATAAAAACTCTGTTGCCAAAACATATAGGGAATTGAAGGTTGATACTTCTGATCGTTTAAATGACTTAGTTGGTCGCTATAATCAATATAAGTCTTCTCCCTTGCAGGTGTTTGGTCGAGATGGGATTGATCCTGTTGACAATATTGACGCATACCAATCTACAAGCTCTTACAGAACATTTTAATGGCTTCATTACTTACATCTACTCAAAAGTCAGCAATCCAAAGTGCGTTAAGCGAAGTCCACGATACTTTTGCTAGAGATATTTATGTCTACATTGAGAAGAAGGTAACTACAAGACCCGCTAATTTGAACTACAATCCGCTGTATGGTAGGACTAAGGATGATTCTAGGTTGAGTTCGCAAACTACGCTAGTTAAGCATACAGTGCAAGCTAGGGTCAGCTACGCGCCAAATCAGGGTGAGTCTGTAGTAGATGGTGGAGCGCAATTTAATTTAACTGCTTCTCATGGTAAGGTGAGAATCAAAGTTGATTCAGATGGTTACGATAAGGTAAAGGATTCTAGTAGGATTGAAATTGATGATGTTTTATTTACTGTGGATACTGATGCTAAAAATGTAGGGCCATTCTCGACTCAATACTATACTGTATTCCTTAAACGAGAAAACTAATGGCTAAAGCATTTCTATCAGCAACGAGGTTTCAAGTAACTATAGATAAGGCTGCACTTCTCAAAGAAGTGACTGCTGGTAGCAATGGTAAGGTCACTGGGCGAGAAGTAAGAAAATATGTTGTTCCTATTATTGAAGATGCACAAAAAACTTTAATTAAAGATTTTTTTAATCATTCTGTTACGAAAGAAATTAAAGCTGGGCCAAATGCATCAAATAGCTCTGGCTCCTTGGGTGGTTATGGCAACCTTTTTTCTTTTATTGGTTTTAATAAGGGGTCTGACCCAACAGCAGGAATTGAAAAAATATTAAAACAAAAACTTGTAGTTACAGTTCGGGCGATATCTAGTGGGAGGTTTAAGATATCTATCGCAAACCCCCCTTCTCAAGACGAGCTTTTTAGTGTTTCTCAGTTACCTTGGGCTAGTGGATCTAGCTGGGCAGAGGGTATAGAAAAAGGAATGTCTAACCTTGGCTCCTTTTTATATAGAAGCAAAGGTGTTGGCAATTCTAGAGCTGGAACGGGGATACAAGTGTTAAAGAATTTAAGATCCACCAGCTTCCAAACTCAACCCTACATCTCTAAACTTGTAGATAAGTTTTACAAAAACATTATAAAATTTTAAAAAATGAAAGCTCAATTTGATCAAAATTTATTATCCAGCTTTTACTTATGGTTAGAGAACCGTTTGTTGAAGTCTGACACTAAGGCTTATATTACTGGGCTAAACAATAATTTTCGTTATGTAGATTTTGATGATATTCCCGCTGATATGGTTGGTTATCAGGGCGAGTATCGTCAACTGGTCGCTGATTATGATATTGATACTGTAAACTCTGGGTTTATGGTGGACGGGGGTTTTGTTACTGGAGATTCTAGCTCAAATGGAGGAGTCTATACTGATTACGCAAATGGAAGACTTTTGTTCCCCGCAGCCTCTGGAACTGATTTAAACATATCTGGAACCTATTCCGTAAAAGAAGTAAATACTTACATCTCTCACGATGATGATGTAGAATTTTTGGTATATTCTGATTTTTTAGAAAATGGACAAGATTCGCCTTACTTTTACAATGAGACAGGAATTATAGACAAAGGGGCTTATTTCCTTCCAGCTTGTTTCGTTTCTCTAGCTTCTTCTGAGAATGAAGAGTTCGCATTTGGTGGGGAGGAAAGCACTGAAAGTAGGGTTCGTGTCATGATTTTAACTAAAGATTCTTATATTTTAGATTCTGTTATTTCTAGACTTAGAGATACCGTAAGAGAAAAGGTAACTCATATTCCTTATGAAAGCTTCCCATATGCTTATTCTTATTCTGTAAAGGATTTTCCTTATACCTATACTGGTATTGTAGGAGATCAAGGGAGTAACCCTCTATGCTCTTATATTGATCGTGTTACAGCTTCAAAAGTTGTTTCGGAAGCTCTACGAGAAAAACTAAACAAGGACTTCTCAATCGCTTTCTTAGATTTCGATTTATTAACCTATCGTTTCCCAAGGTCTTAAATCGGTGTATTTAAAGTAAACCTTTTTATAAAAATGGCTACAAGAACTAGAGTAATTTCACAAAACAAAGCAGTCTATGTAACTCCTACTGGATGGGACGCATATGCTGGACACAATGCTGAAACCCCAGTAACTGGAAGAAGTATGATAACAGGTCATCAACTTCATCGTGTTGACACCTTTTCCTTCGAAATGGATCTTGCTGGAACGCGCCAAGACGTTAGAGAATTTGGTCAATTAGCACGAATCGGAACTATCAACCTCGAAGAAATCAATCCAACTTTAAGTTTTGGTTACTTTTTGGGAGATGGAGAAAATGAGTTAGCTCTTGGTTTCCATAAATCAGAACGAGACACAGCAGCTTCAAGTGGTCAAATGTGTTCTGGTCAATTATCAGAAGATCCTATTCTTAGTGAGCGGAACGTTTATCTTTTAACGGTTGAAGAGGGAAAAGATGCTTTTGCGATGGCAGATAGCGCTGACATGAAGAATAATCAAAATACTCATGATGTTGTTGGATTTGGAAACTGTTTCCTTTCTAGCTACAGTGCAAACTTCGCCGTTGGAGAAATCCCAAGGGCTGATGTTGAGATGCAAGCTTCTAATATCGTTTTCTATACTGGAATTAACTCTGGACTCCTTAATCCATCATTGGATCTAGAGGGGGAAAGAAACCATAGTGGAACGACTCAACTTCCTGCTCCTAGCACTGGAGCTGACGTTCCTCTTGTTCTTCGTCCTCAAGATGTAAGCGTTACTTTCTCGGATACAGCTGATGGTGTTGCTCCAGTTGGTGGGCCTTCCTTTAGTGCTCTGCCTATTCAAAGTGCTTCTATTGAACTTCCACTAGCTCGCGAAGTTATTCAGGCTCTTGGTAATGAGTTAGCTTACGCTAAACTACTTGAATTCCCAATTGACGTAACTATGAACCTCAGTTCTCTTACTAGGGACTTTGCTTCAGGCGCACTTGAATATGCTTTAACTGGAGCGGCTGAAAACAATAAAACTGATATCGCATTGGATATTTCAGAACCCGGCAATGGAAGTCAGCACTCAGGTATGTCCTTAAGGGAGCAGTTCTTGACAATCAGTCCTTCTCACAAGGACTTGATGATAACGAAACTGTTGATCTA
>FUWD013429971.1_pt1 | contig 16819 bp, 13 predicted proteins | sample 1063281 | NCBI WGS metagenome assembly FUWD01 (sample SAMEA79048168, study PRJEB19326) | metagenome | biome: marine | reverse complement strand
ACGTTTAGGCCAAAATGAAATAAATACATATGAAAATAATAGTCCAGTAATCTTCAATCAAACATTACAGAAATACGAATCAGCTATAGCTAATGGTGTTGAAATATATAAGCGAAGTGATGTGTTAGCAAGTTTTAATAATTTTGAACCAAGAGTTTCTTTTTCATTTTTGTTAAATGATTACACTTCTTTAAAAGCTAGCTATAATAGAATGTCGCAATATTTACATTTATTGTCAAATACGGCCTCACCTACTCCTTTAGATATTTGGGCACCAAGTGGAACTTTTATTAAACCTCAAATTTTAGATCAGTATGCAATTGGATATTTTAAAGATATAAAAGATGCTCAATACTCTTTTGAAACAGAAGTCTTTTATAAGGATATTCAAAATAGAATAGATTATATAAATGGCGCTAATTTAGTAGCTAATAATTATATTGAAACTGTCATACTAAACGGAAAAGCAAGAGCATATGGCTTAGAGGTTTTATTAAAAAAAAATGAAGGAAAAGTAAAAGGATGGGTTTCATATACTTTATCTAAATCTGAACAAATTACAACCGGTAGAAATGAAAATGAACCTGGTATAAATAATAGTAAATGGTATAATACTCCTTATGACAAGACCCATGACCTGTCTATCAACCTAAGTTATGAACTAAATAAAAAATGGAAATTGAGTTCTAACTTTCTTTTGCAAACTGGTCAACCTACAAATTACCCAGTAGGGCAATACCAATTACAAGGCTTAAACATACCTATTTATGACGATAATAGAAGAAATGCAGACAGATTACCATCATATCATAGATTAGATCTATCTGCTACCCTAACGCCAACCAAAAACAGAGACAGAAAGTGGCAAGGTGAATGGGTTTTTGGATTTTACAATATTTATAATCGTAAAAACGCAGCTTCAATTTCTTTTACTCAAAATCAAGAAACATATAGAAATGAAGCTATAAAAACATCAATTTTTGGTTTAGTTCCTTCAATAACATATAATTTTAAAATCTAAAAAATGAAAAAAATAACTGTATTTTTATTTTTATCAACCTTTCTCTTTAGTTGTGAAGAGGTAGTCGATATTAAGGTTCCCTCTGGAGAGCCAAAATTAGTAATAGAAGCTGTTTTCGAAGTGTTTTTTGATGATATACCAATTACAGCTTATACTGAAGTAAAGTTAAGTTTATCAACAGACTATTTTGAAGAAGATATACCTATAGTTACGTCTGCTATTGTAACTTTAAAAAATTTATCTGATGGTGTTATTATTGACTTTGAAGATTTAGATTTAGATGGTAACTACTTGCCTGTTATATCTTTTATTCCAGAAGATAATATAGAATACGAACTATCTGTAATTTATAATAACGAAATTTACAAAGGGATCGCTAGTAAGATAAGAACCCCTAAATTCATCAATGTAGAGCAAGGTGTAAAAACACTTTTTTCAGGAAAAGAAACAGAAGTAATTGTAGAATTTCCGGATGATACTAACAAACAAAATTTTTATCTTTTTAACTTTTCAAAAAACTTTTATTTATCAATAGAAGATCGTTTTTTTAATGGATCTAATTATAATTTTTCCTTTTTTTATCAAGAGGATGAAGTTGAATTACCAACAAATGTCAAAATAAAGATGTCTGGAGTTTCAAGAAATTATTATACTTATTTTAGAGTATTAGCAAATCAAAGTGGACAAAGTGGGGGTGCGCCTTTTCAAACCATACCAAGTTCTTTATTAGGGAATATTATAAATACAACCAATACAAAGAATTTCCCACTTGGATATTTTCATATAGCAGAAACAGATACTTATAATTTAAGTTTAATCGAATAATTAAACTTAAATCAACAATAATTTCATGCTTCAAAAATGCGTTAAAAAGTGTATTTTTGAAATATGCCATTCATAAAAACTACAGAACAAGATTCTAAATATAATAATTTAGAAAATATGTCAATATTAGAGGTCTTAACAAGTATCAATAATGAAGATAAAACTGTTGCTTATGCAGTCGAGAGAGCAATACCTCAGATTACAGAGTTAACAAATTCAATTATTTGTCAACTTAAAAAAGGAGGACGCTTATTTTACATAGGAGCAGGAACAAGTGGTCGATTAGGTGTCTTAGATGCTTCAGAATGCCCCCCAACATTTGGTGTTTCCCACGACTTAGTCATAGGCTTAATAGCTGGAGGTGATAAGGCTATAAGAAATGCAGTTGAATATTCTGAGGATTCTATAAGTAAGGGCTGGGAAGATTTAAAAGAGTTTTTAATCACGCAGAATGACATAGTAATTGGTATTGCAGCCTCAGGAACAACTCCATATGTGATAGCCGCTTTAGAAAAATGTAATAAAGAAAGTATCATTACTGGCTGTATAACTTGTAATAGAAATAGTCCTTTATCCAAAGTCGCTAAATTACCAATAGAAATAATAGTGGGTTCTGAATTTGTAACAGGAAGCTCTAGAATGAAAGCTGGTACTGCTCAAAAAATGGTTTTAAATATGATCTCTACAACTACTATGATTCAATTAGGTAAAATAAGAGGTAATAAAATGGTAGATATGCAACTATCTAATAAAAAATTAGTAGAAAGAGGAGAAAATATGTTAATTGAGGAATTAAAAGTTGATAAAGATACAGCGAGTCTGTTATTGAAAAAATACGGTAATGTAAGAGATGCTATTAAACACTTTAATTTATGAGCTCAGATTTAAATATACTTGGTAAGGCCTTGAAAAATATAGGAATATTAGTTTTATTATTTATAGCTTCACCTATTTTGTTAACTATTGCATTTAAGGCAATTAAAATATATACAGAAGGCATTGAATATTATTTATCAAGAATATTCTTGATGTTTGCTGCAAGTTTAATTGTTTTTACAATCTTTTTTGGCATAAGAACTTTTAGTCTAATTTCTAAGGCAATATTTGATAAATAAAAAATTGTGTCTGGAAACAATCAAAATAACATTCTCTTAACTGGACTGTTCCGTTAGACTTGTATATTAGGGGTTTTTGGTGTAGTGGGATTGTAACCAAAATCGGCATCTTGCAATTCTATCTCTAATTTATTTACTAAAAAACCAATACTTGCAAAATGATGAATTGCATGAGAATGTGCATATGCTAAAGCATTTTCTATTGTATAGTCTATTGTAATTTCACCAGTCCCTAAATTATCAGTTACTGCGACTTTTTTTTTAAGGTCTTGTGATGAAAGTTTATTTAATTTTATAATTATTTCGTTAAAGTAATTAATTCCATCAAGAGTTTTTTCTTCACAAATTGTATTTCTTTTTCTATCAGAAAAATCAATATCTCTAGTATCTATACCATTAAATATTGAAGTAAATGCATCTAATACATGTCTCATATTAGACCCAATACTTGAATGATAAGGAGGTACAGTCTTGTCACTATATTGTTGGTCTGAAATAGAATCTAATAATTGTATTCCTCTCTCTAAATTTTGTACTATAGCTTTAATCATAAATAAATCTCTTTAACTACCACTTTTCTAGATTAACGAATTAACTTCTTGTATTTTATACGTTTTGGCATCAAATCACCACCTAATCGTTTCTTTTTATTTTCTTCATAATCAGAAAATGAACCTTCAAAAAAGTAAACTTGACTATTACCCTCAAAAGCAAGAATATGAGTACAAACTCTATCTAAAAACCACCTATCATGACTAATTACAACTGCACAACCAGCAAAGTTCTCTAATCCTTCTTCTAAGGCTCTTAATGTATTGACATCTAAATCATTTGTTGGTTCATCTAATAACAAAACATTTCCTTCTTCTTTTAATGTCATAGCCAAATGTAAACGATTACGTTCTCCACCGGACAATGTTGAGACTTTCTTGTTTTGCTCACTCCCAGAAAAATTAAAACGGCTCAAATAAGCACGAGAGTTTACTTGCTTACCTCCCATCATAACTAAATCTTGACCGTCTGAAAAATTTTGCCAAATAGATTTATCTGAATCAATATTAGAATGTGCCTGATCTACATATGCTAATTTTGCTGTTTCACCCACATTAAATGAACCTCCATCAGGATTTTCTTCACCCATTATCATTTTAAAAATAGTAGTTTTTCCAGCACCGTTTGGACCAATAATACCAACGATTCCCGCTTGAGGAAGATTAAACTCTAAGTTTTCATATAATAATTTATCTCCATAAGCTTTAGAGACACCACTTGCTTCGATTACGTTAGTTCCTAGACGAGGGCCGTTAGGGATATATATCTCTAATTTTTCATCAACCTTCTTTTGGTCTTGACTCATCAATTTATCATAATTCTTCAAACGTGCTTTTTGCTTCGTTTGACGTCCCTTAGCACCTTGACGAACCCACTCTAATTCTCTTTCTAATGTTTTTTGACGCTTAGATGCTGTTTTACTTTCTTTAGCCATTCTTTGAGATTTTTGATCTAACCAAGAAGAATAGTTTCCTTTCCAGGGAATACCCTCACCTCTATCTAATTCTAAAATCCAACCAGCAACATTATCTAAGAAATATCTATCATGGGTCACAGCTATAACTGTTCCTTTATATTGAGCTAAATGATGTTCAAGCCAATGTACTGACTCTGCATCTAAATGGTTAGTGGGCTCATCTAATAGTAAAATCTCTGGTTCTTGTAATAATAATCTACACAATGCAACACGTCTTTTTTCTCCACCGGATAAAACTCCAATCTTCTTATCAGAGTCTGGAGTTCTTAAAGCATCCATTGCGATTTCTAATTTTGTGTCTAATTCCCAAGCATTTGCGGCATCTATTTTATCTTGTAGTTCAGCCTGTTGGTTCATTAACTTTTCCATCTTGTCCGAATCAGAATAGACTTCTTCTAAACCAAACATATCATTAATCTTATTGTACTCATCTAGAATCGCTACAGTTTCTGCAACACCTTCTTTTACAATCTCTAAGACTGTTTTCTCTGGATCTAATTGAGGTTCTTGTTCTAAATAACCAACTTTATAACCGGGAGAAAAGGTAACTTCTCCTTGAAAGTTTTTCTCAGCACCTGCAATAATTTTTAATAGGGTTGATTTTCCTGAGCCATTTAAACCAAGGATTCCAATTTTAGCTCCATAAAAAAAACTTAAATAAATATCTTTTAATACTTGTTTCCCTGTAGATTGATAGGTTTTAGAAACCTTATTCATCGAGAAAATTACTTTCTGATCATCACTCATATTAAGATAATTATATGTTATAATTAATTAAACTCTACCCTTTAAGGCGTTAAAAACCCATGCAATAGCAAAAAAACCACCACCTACAGCACCAAATCCCCAACCAGAGACATCTCTATATTTAAAAAGGCCTAAGGCAATTAAGCCTAAACCTACTATAATCATTATAAAAGTTGCCCATGAAAGTACTGTGTTTTTATTCATCATCTTTTTGGAAGTTTTATAAAAAACAGGCTATTAAGCCTGTAAATATTAATTAAGTTAGCAAATATCGTTATTTTATTTGAATTAAGTGAAATCAAATATGACAAAACGAGTTCGTCAGAACTTGTTTTGTCATATTCTAATATTGAGATATTAGCAGATAAAGTCTTTATCTTTTTTTTTAAAAGCGATTATTTCTTCTTCCCATTCCACCTCTATTTCTTCTTCTATTTGTTGGTGCTCTTGCATTAGTATTCTTAGGACGTTTTGGTAGTAATTTACGTTTTTCGTTTTTTTGAAACTTAATCCACTTCTTATATTGTTTTTTTGAAAAAATAACATTTAAAGCCCCATTCATTTTTTTTTCAAATTTCTCTATAGAATCTCGAATTGGTAGTATTAGGGTTTCAATATTTTTTCTAAGTCTTCTACCAATATCTGGATTTGTTCTAATCTGGTCACCAAGACTATTTATTGCAGATTCTAGTTCATTTAATTTTTGAGAATTTAAAAAAGAAATATCCTTAATTTTATTATTGTAAACTCTTAAAGCTTTTCTAGTGCCATTTTCTATTTTATCTTTTTTGATTTTAACTTTATCTATGACCTCATCAACTTGATAATAAAAAATATTAGCTGCGTTTGTAGCATTATATTTTAACATTTTTGGTGGCTGCTGAGCATTTAACAGAAGACCTTGAATTAGTAACAATACTATTAATGTTTTTTTCATAATAATTAAAAAAAATTTAAATTAATTTAGACTATAAAAATAACTAAAAACTATAGACTAGCAGCTAATCTTGCTCCTTGATTTATAGCCCTTTTTGCATCTAATTCAGAAGCAAAATCTGCACCCCCAATCAAATGAACAATTTTTCCTGCGTCTAATAATGGTTGATAGAGTTCTTTAAACGGTATCTGACCGGCACAAATAACAACATTATCCACATCTAAGACTTTATTTTCTTCATTTTGAACATAATGCAAACCTTTATCATCGATTTTAGTATATGATACTTCACCAATAAATTGAACTTTCTTTTTCTTTAAACTAGATCTATGAATCCATCCTGTTGTTTTTCCTAAGTTACCTCCAAATTTACCTTTACTCCTTTTAAACATAAAAATTTCTCTAGGTGATGGATCAAATTCTGGAGTTATATTTTCTATACCACTTCTAGCTTTTAGAGACTTATCTATCCCCCATTCTTTAAGCCAAGCGTCTATATTTTGTGAAGTAGACTTACCTTGATGAGATAAATATTCAGAAACATCAAAACCGATACCTCCAGCTCCAATGACAGCAACACGATTACCTACAGGTTTTTTTAATTTTAAAACATCTAAATAACTTAGTACTTTTTTATGATTAATTCCATCAATTTTCAACTCTCTTGGTTTTATCCCGGTTGCTAAAACTATTTCATCAAAGTCTGATTCTAATAAATCTTTATTAGTAACCCTAGTATTCAATTTTATATCTACATTATGTATTTCTAACTGTTTATTAAAGTAACGTAAAGTCTCATAAAACTCCTCTTTACCAGGTATTTGTTTTGCTAGATTAAATTGTCCTCCAATTTCTTCATCGGCATCAAATAAAGTAACTAAATGTCCTCTTTGAGCTGCTATAGTAGCTGCTACTAATCCGGCTGGACCTGCACCTATTACTGCTATTTTTTTCTTATTTTCTGTTGGATTGTAATTTAACTCAGTCTCATGACAAGCTCTTGGATTAACTAGACAACTAGCTACTTTTTGTTCAAATACGTGATCTAAACATGCTTGATTACAACCAATACAGGTGTTTATTTCATCGGCTTTTTCCGCTTCAGCTTTATTTACCCATTCTGGGTCTGCTAAAAATGGTCTTGCCATTGAAATAATATCTGCATCTCCTTCAGCCAAAACTTTTTCTGCAGTTTCTGGCATATTAATTCTGTTTGATGTTACTAAAGGAATCTTAATTTCAGATTTCATTTTTTTAGTAACCCAAGTAAATGCTGCTCTAGGAACAGATGTAGCAATCGTTGGAACTCTAGATTCATGCCAACCAATACCTGTATTAATTATTGTTGCACCAGCTTTTTCTATTTCTTTTCCTAATTCAACAACTTCCTCCCAAGAACTACCGTTTTCGACTAAATCTAACATCGATAACCTATAGATTATGATAAAATTTTCTCCAACAGCTTCTCTTGTTAGTTTAACTAATTCAATAGGTAAACGCATTCTATTTTGATAGTCACCTCCCCAGGCATCATTTCGCTTATTAGTCCTTTTTGCAATAAACTGATTAATTAGATATCCTTCAGAACCCATTATTTCAACACCGTCGTAACCAGCAACTTTTGATAGTTTTGCACAGTTTACAAAATCTCTAATAGTTCTATTTATTCCTGACTGAGTTAATTTGAAGGGCTTAAAAGGAGTAATTGGGGCTTTAATTTTAGAGGGAGCAACATTAAATGGATGATAACCATATCGACCTGAATGTAAAATTTGCATACAAATTTTACCCCCTTCTTTGTGAACAGCTTTTGTTATTTTTTGATGATGAATTGCATGTTTTTTTGAGGACATTCTTGCCGCGAATGGACCAGTCCAACCTTGTATATTTGGGGAAATACCCCCGGTCACAATAAGACCAACTCCTCCTTTAGCACGCTCAGCATAATAAGCTGCTAATTTATCAATACCATTTTTTTCTTCTTCTAGGCCAGTATGCATTGACCCCATAAGAATTCTATTTTTTAAGGTAGTAAAACCTAAATCTAATGGTTCAAAAATATGTTTGTATTTCATTTTTATCTGTAGTTGAATTGTTATGCATGCATAACAATTAGCAATATAGGTTTAATATATCTATTGTTTAAAAAAAACTTATTTTTAATACAAATGCCCCATTTTACCTTGTTGATAATCTCGCATTGCTTCTAAGATTTCAGTTTGAGTATTCATCACATAAGGACCGTATTGAGTCACTTTTTCATTGATAGGTTCGCCTGATAAAATCAGTATAATACTTGCTTTTTTTGCTGTAAAAGAGATAAGATTACCATCTTGATTAAATGTAATCATTTGATCTTCACCTTTGTTCAATAAATTAGAATTATTAACTAAAATTTCTCCGTCTAATAAATATATTAGAGTTTTGTGATTTATTGGAATATCAATCTCTAATTTTCCATTTTCTTCAGCCATAGCAGTAAAAACATTTACTATAGTTTGAGTTTTTATTAAACCTTTTTCATTTTTTTGCTCTCCAGCAATCACATTTAATTGTACTTTTTTATCTAAAGAAAAAATCTTTGGAATCTGATCAGCTTCTAAATGTTGATAATTTGGTGTCATCATTTTATCCTTTGCTGGTAAATTAAGCCACAATTGAATACCCTCTAGCTCTCCTGTTCTTTTTACAAAGTCTTTAGTAGGAGATTCTGCGTGAATAATTCCATTACCTGCAGTAGTCCATTGAACGCCTCCGGCCTTTACGATCATTTCATTACCTAGCGAATCTCTATGAAATTGTTCTCCTTTAAATAGAAGAGTTATTGGCTCAAAACCTCTGTGTGGGTGTGGACCCAAATCAAATGGATTATTAAACTCTGAGATCATATATGGGCCATAATGATGTAGTAATAAAAAAGGGTCTACGTTTTCTATTTCTGATGTTGGCAAAGGTTGGCGTAATCTAATTGCTCCCATATTTACTAGTGGACTTACAACTATATCTTTAACTGACTTTAGTTTTTTCATTTAAATTTTATCTGATTTTATCTAGTAAATCACTTAGAGTAGCTGCTTCTTGTTCAGATAGTTTATCTAAAAATGATATGTTATTAAGAGCATCGATTTGTTGTAATAAATCTAATCCTGTTTTTGTGATATTAACATAGACAACTCTTCTATCATCTTCACATCGAAATCGACCTATTAAATTTTTATCAAATAATTTATCCATCAAACGTGTTGCATTTGGGGCACGCTCTATCATTCTATCTTTAATATTTTGTACTTTAATTTCTTTTTTTGCTCCTCTTAAAATTCTTAGAATATTAAACTGCTGTGGTGAAATCCCGTAAGGTTTAAAAAAACTATTTTCCTTGCTATTTAACCAATTAGAGGTGAATTTTATATTTATTAAGGCTTTAATTTTTTTGCTCTCAAATTTAGACTGGATGTCTTTAGATATATCGCCCATTATTATCCTTTTAACATTAAGTTTTCCATGATTTTATTAAACTCATCTGAGCTAGGTTGCAAGTGTATATTATCGTCTATAATTAGTGTAGGAATTTTTATCTGCCCACTGTAAAGTTCCAAAGTATGTTTTTTTGCAATTTCGTCTTTAAAAATATCTTTATATTCGAAAGGAATGCCCCCCATTCTTAAAAAATTTTTAAAAGCAACAGTATGAGCATGGCCTTTCTTACCGTATAAAATTATTTTCATAACCAATATTTTTATAAAACAAATATATAAAATTTATAATTATTCTCCAAGGAATATAATTTAATGGTAAGTAATAGTTAATAAAAATTAAAACAAAAAATTAATTTTAACGTTGTGACTTTTATAATATTCTTACTTTAGCTTGCTATAATTATTTACAATGAAAAAACTTCTATTTATATTAATCATATTTTCTTTTTTTAATGCATTTTCCCAGAGCGGATCTGATACTTGTGAAGGTGCTGAACCATCATGTTCGGATGAAAGTGGTGTTAATATTTTTCCAAACACAACAGGAATTGCTAATGGGGGAGCTATAGGGTGTTTGAGTTCAACTCCAAATCAAGCATGGTTCTTTATAAAAGTTGATCAATCAGGATCGCTGGAATTTGATATCATTCAAAGTAGTGCATTTGATATAAGAGGAAATGCTACTGATGAACTAGATGTAGATTTTGTTGCATGGGGTCCGTTTAGAAATCCTAGTGATCAATGTGATGTTATATATCGAGGGACAACTATACAAGGTGGAAGTACTCCTCTACCAAATAATATTGCAGGTACTGTGCTTAGTGATTTTTATATTGTTGATACTGATAACTCAAATATAATTGATTGTAGCTATTCTGCTAATTCAGTAGAGAGGTTTAGAATCCCTAATGCTGCCGCAGGTGATTATTACATATTATTAATTACTAATTATGTTGGTGCAGAAGGATTTATTAAAATAGAACAAACTAATTTTGGACAAACTGGTGCTGGTGTTACAGATTGTAGTATTGTTGTTGGAGAGCTAGGTGCCGATCAAGATGTATGTATTGGAACCGATGTAGAATTAGACGCTACTCCAACTTCTGGAACAGTTGATAGCTACGAATGGCAGCTTGATACAGGTAGTGGATATGTTACTATACCGGGAGAAACAGATGCAATATTAAATATAACAAATAATGTTTCAGGAATTTATAAAGCAATCGTTATAGATACTGACGGCAATATAGGACAAGATGAAGTAGCCGTTACTTTCTTTGAAGTACCTGTCGCTAATACACCAGATGACATTGAAACCTGCGATAATGATGGAGATGGTAGTCATGATTTTGATTTTCAGGCTGATGTTACCCCACAGGTTTTAGGGACTCAGGATCCTGCTGTTTTTGAAGTATTATATTTCTTAGAACAAGCGCAAGCTGATGCGAATGCAACTGGTACTAATATTTCTAACCCTTATACAAGTTCTGTTCCCCAGGATATTATATACGCAAGAATTCAAAATATAGCAAATCCTATTTGTTATGATACCGTATCGTTTACTATTACTATTACCGATTCACCAATCGCTAATACTCCTAATCAGGATATCGCAATATGTGATACAGATGGTGATGGAAGCCATGTTTTTGATTTTGAGACTGATGTTACCCCTCAGATATTAGATACTCAAGATCCTGCTGTTTTTGAAGTGTCATATTTTTTAGAACAAGCACAAGCTGATGCGAATGTGGCTGGTACAAGTATTTCTAACCCTTACACCAGTTCAGTTCCTCAAGATATTATTTATGCTAGAATTCAAAATATAGCAAATCCCTCATGTTATCAGACTATAGCATTCACGATTATAATTTCTGACACCCCAATTGCTAATACACCAGATAACATTGAAATATGTGATGATGGAGCGGGTAGCTATGATTTTGATTTTCAGACTGATGTTACCCCACAAGTTTTAGGAACTCAGGATTCTGCTGTTTTTGAGGTGTTATATTTCTTAGAACAAGCGCAAGCTGATGCCAATGCAACTGGTACTAATATTTCTAACCCTTATACAAGTTCTGTTCCCCAGGATATTATATACGCTAGAATTCAAAATATAGCAAACCCTATTTGTTATGATACCGTATCGTTTACTATTACTATTACCGATTCACCAATTGCTAATACTCCTACTCAGGATATCGAAGTATGTGATAAAAGTGGTAATGGAAGCCATGTTTTTGATTTTGATACATTAGTAACTCCTCAGATATTAGATACTCAAGATCCTGCTGTTTTTGAAGTGTTATATTTCTTAGAACAGGCAGATGCTGATGCAAATGCAGCTGGTACAAGTATTTCTAGCCCTTACTCAAGTTTTGTTCCTCAAGATATTATATATGCTAGAATTCAATATAGAGCAAATCCCTCATGTTATCAAACTATAGCATTCACAATTATAATTGCTGATACCCCAATCGCTAATACACCAGATAATATTGAAGTATGTGATGATGGAGCAGGTAGTTATGATTTTGATTTTCAGACTGATGTTACCCCACAAGTTCTAGCAACTCAGGATCCTGCTGTTTTTGAAGTGTTATATTTCTTAGAACAGGCAGATGCTGATGCGAGTGCAACTGGTACTAATATTTCTAACCCTTATACAAGTTCCGTTCCCCAGGATATTATATATGCTAGAATTCAAAATATAGCATATCCTATTTGCTATGAAACTGTATCGTTTACCATTAGTCTTTTCAATACACCAATCGCTAATACTCCTACTCAAGATATTGCCATATGTGATGATGGAGATGGAAGTCATGATTTTGATTTTGATACATTAGTAACTCCTCAAATATTAGATACTCAAGATTCTGCTGTTTTTGAAGTATTATATTTCTTAGAACAAGCGCAAGCTGATGCGAATGCTGCTGGTACAAATCTTACAAGTCCATATACAAGTTCTATCCCAGATGATGTTATATATGCTAGAATTCAAAATATAGCAAATCCTCTTTGTTACGACACAGTCGCATTTTCGATTAGTATTTTCGATACACCAGTCGCTAATTTAATAGATAACATTGAAATATGTGATGATGGAGATGGTAGTCATGATTTTGATTTTCAGACTGATGTTACCCCACAAGTTCTTGTAACCCAGGATCCTGCTGTTTTTGAAGTATTATATTTCTTAGAACAAGCGCAAGCTGATGCGAATGCAACTGGTACTAATATTTCTAACCCTTATACAAGTTCCGTTCCCCAGGATATTATATACGCTAGAATTCAAAATATAGCAAATCCTCTTTGTTACGATACCGTATCGTTTTCGATTAGCATTTTCGATACACCAATCGCTAATACTCCTACTCAAGATATCGCCATATGTGATGATGGAGACGGAAGTCATGATTTTGATTTTGATACATTAGTAACTCCTCAGGTATTAGATACTCAAGATCCTGCTGTTTTTGAAGTATTATATTTCTTAGAACAAGCCCAAGCTGATGCGAATGCTGCTGGTACAAATCTTACAAGTCCGTATACAAGTTCTATCCCAGATGATATTATATATGCTAGAATTCAAAATATAGGAAATCCTCTTTGTTATGATACAGTCGAGTTTACGATTAGCATTTTCGATACACGCAACGCGAATACACCAAATAATATTGCAATATGTGATGATGGAGATGGTAGTCATGATTTTGATTTTGATACATTAGTGACTCCTCAGATATTAGATTCTCCGTTAAATAATGGTTTTGAGGTGTTATATTTCTTAGAACAAGCGCAAGCTGACGCGAACGCTGCTGGCACAAACCTTACAAGCCCCTATACAAGTTCCGTTCCCCAGGATATTATATACGCTAGAATTCAAAATATAGCAAATCCTCTTTGTTATGATACCGTATCGTTTACCATTAGTCTTTTCGATACACCAATCGCTAACCCTCCTACTCAAGATATCACCATATGTGATGATGGAGATGGTAGTCATGATTTTGATTTTGATACATTAGTAACTCCTCAGGTATTAGATACTCAAGATCCTGCTGTCTTTGAAGTGTCATATTTCTTAGAACAGGCAGATGCTGACGCGAATACGGCTGGCACTAATCTTACAAGTCCATACACAAGTTCTATCCCAGATGATATTATATATGCTAGAATTCAAAATACAGCAAATCCTCTTTGTTACGACACAGTAGCATTTGCAATTAATATTTTTGAAACACCTATCGCTAATTCAATAGATAATATTGAAATTTGTGATGATGGAGATGGTAGTCATGATTTTGATTTTCAGACTGATGTTACCTCACAAGTATTAGGAGCTCAGGATCCTACTGTTTTTGAAGTATTATATTTCTTAGAACAAGCGCAAGCTGACGCGAACGCTGCTGGCACAAACCTTACAAGCCCCTATACAAGTTCCGTTCCCCAGGATATTATATACGCTAGAATTCAAAATATAGCAAATCCTCTTTGTTATGATACCGTATCGTTTACCATTAGTCTTTTCGATACACCAATCGCTAACCCTCCTACTCAAGATATCACCATATGTGATGATGGAGATGGTAGTCATGATTTTGATTTTGATACATTAGTAACTCCTCAGGTATTAGATACTCAAGATCCTGCTGTCTTTGAAGTGTCATATTTCTTAGAACAGGCAGATGCTGACGCGAATACGGCTGGCACTAATCTTACAAGTCCATACACAAGTTCTATCCCAGATGATATTATATATGCTAGAATTCAAAATACAGCAAATCCTCTTTGTTACGACACAGTAGCATTTGCAATTAATATTTTTGAAACACCTATCGCTAACGCTCCTACTCAGAATTTAGAAAAATGTGGGGATATTGGAACTAGAGAACAAACTTGGGATTTTAATACAGAGATTACTCCTCAAATTTTAGGTATTACCCAATCAGATTCTGATTTTGAAGTATTATATTTTAATACTCTTGCAGACTCAAATGGTATAGTTACTGTTCCGGGTACAGAAATATCCAATTTAACAACTTCAAATGATCAGACTGAGATATTTGCTCGAATTCAAAATATACTAAATCCAACTTGTTATGATAACGTATCATTTATCGTTAGTATCTACGATACACCTATTGCTAATACTCCTACTCAAGACATAGGAATATGTGATGACAACGGAGATGGTCGTTATGATTTTGATTTTGATACGTTAGTAACTCCTCAAGTTATAGGAACTACTCAATCTGATACTGATTTTGAGGTGTTATATTTCTTAGAACAAGCACAGGCTGATGCAAATACGGCTGGAACTAATCTTTTGAGTCCGTATACTAGTTCTATTCCCCAAGATATTATATATGCTAGAATTCAAAACATAGCAAATCCTCTTTGTTATGATACAGTAGAGTTTATTATTAATATTTCTGATGGAAATTTAATTTTTAATAATGATAATATCACAGAATGTGATGATTTCTTAGATAACGAAGGTAATGACACTGCTAATAATGACGATACAGACGGGATTTCGACTTTCGATTTCAGTAATGTTAGCACTGAAATATTAAATGAATTTGATTTTGCTGTAAGACCTGATTTAGCTGTTATATATTATGAATCTAATGCTGATAGAACTGCCTCATTGAACTTTATTACTGATATTTCAAATCATAGAAATAATAACTTTCCTTTCAATCAAACCATTTATATAAATGTTATTAATACAGTCACTAATGCTTGTATTGGTAATACTGAATTATTTTTACAAGTAGACAATGTGCCTTTGGCGAATGATTTAGCCGAACCACTTAATTTTTGTGATGACTTTATCTCTGGCGCTTCTGATGATGGAGAGAATATTACCATTGACTTAAGAGTTACTGTAGATGAAATATTAGGGGCGACGCAGTCGGAAACAGACTTTATTGTAACCTATTACAACTCGCAGGCAGATGCAACTTCTGGAGCGAATCCGATACTTAACGATACGAGTTTTAGAAATACGGCTCCTGCCAGTTTTGTTCCCGGAACGATAAGTCGTCAAACGATATTTGTCCGTGTGGAAGACAGAACTAAAGTACCTGCTTGTTTTAATGATCATGCTTCTTTTGAGATTGAAATAACACCATTACCAGCTTTAGAAACGACCATTGAGGCGATTGAAGTCTGTGATGTTGTAACTCCTACTGATAGTGACCCTAGAAACAGAGTAGCACAAAATATTGATCTTACTGTTAGGACCAATGATATTTTAAATGGAAGAGATCCTAGTTTATTTTCAATTGATTATTACAAGTCACTAAACCAGGCGTTAAATGATTTAAACCCATTGACCCTTGCCAATATGTTGGATTATCAGAATGATCCTGCTAACACAGTATTCCCTGCTAATATAAATAGTGATGAACCCGGAGTAGAAACCCTTTTCTTTGTCATTAGAGATAATGCCTATACATGTCCTTCAGAGCCATTTACCTTAGACTTGCGTATTTATCCAGAACCAAATATTCCGGTGAATATCAACAACTATGTAGACTGTGATACAGATAATGGTGGGTTTGGAAATGATACCGATGGAATTCTAGAGAATATTACGCTCTCTTCTAAAATCCCAGAGATTCTAGCCAATTATACACTGGCAGAACAAAGTAACTTCGAGGTGACTTTTCACTTAGATTTAACAGACGCACAATCAGGGAGTAATCCTTTAGATGAAAATGCATATGAGAATGTGATAAACAACCAAACGATCTTTGTGCGGGTGGTAAACAATCAAACATTCTGTGTACAGGATGACTTGTCTTTTCAAATCATCATCAATCCATTACCTTCTTATGATTCGTTAAACTTATCGGAGGTATTGTGTTTAAACAATATGCCTTTAACGCTCCAAGTAGATAATCCCCTAACAGCTTATGATTATAGCTGGGTGGAGAATCAAACAGGAAACGTAATTAGTACCGAACAATCGGTAGATATAAGAGCAGGCGGGACCTACACATTAACCGTAACAGATAGAGTCACTTTCTGTGAGCGAGTGGAACAGTTTGAAGTAATCGAATCCGAAGCAGCAACTATTACAGACGATAACATCGCCGTGATAGATGATACTCTGATATTAGTGGTAACAACTTCTCTATTACGATAGATCCA